>Ga0325414_1001091_pt1 | contig 25204 bp, 12 predicted proteins | sample PopdelMetagenome_8_FD_206183 | JGI IMG/M metagenome (GOLD analysis project Ga0325414, IMG submission 206183) | Populus deltoides microbial communities from Bellville, Georgia, United States - Leaf-PdKOR-R3 | ecosystem: Host-associated > Plants > Phyllosphere > Phylloplane/Leaf | place: USA... | reverse complement strand
AGTACATGAAATTAAACAAATACACGTATACAAATATTTTATTTTATTTAAATATGTAATTGGATATAATCTGTATTTAAAATATTCTTACAAAATGAATAAATAATCCTCTTTTTCTTTCCTTGAATTTAATATGTGGTAACTTGATTTACTTTTGAAATCAAGTCAAGATTTATGTTTTGCTAAAACATGAATTTAGGGGTGTATTAAAGAGCAAGATTTGATGATTTTATGTTTTAAAGGGTATCTTTGATTTGTCTTTAAGGTATTGTTAAACTACTCTTATGGAAAATTTAAACTTGATCCAACATGGTTTTGTTTCTTATAGATTTCAAGCGTAGATAAAGAAGGTTTAAGAACTTTTGAGATAGCTTTTTTTTCTTAAAAATCATGTCTTGAAGAAGATTTTTTATAGCCCTAAGAATTCTTCCCTCCCTTTTTTTTTAGGGTAAGGCCTTCAATTTATAGAGATTTGTAGGGGCTCTTGGATTTTTTTTCAATGTCATATGATATTATTTTATTGATTTATTTTTATTTGTTAGGTTTTATATTTATAACAAGATATCTTAAATATCTTATCTCACATGTCAACCTTTTATTAGCTCAAAAAATATAAAAATTGTTCATGTCATTTATTTTAATTTTATTTCATTTTTTTATATAAAAATAAAATAAAAATGACACATACTGTAATTTGATTGCTACAAAAATTTTATTTCTATAAATATCCTTTTGAGACAAGTTTATTTACCCTTAATAATAAGTGGGTATATCTCAAAAATATAGTTGACAAAACTTTATACTTTGAATATATTTTTTTGACTAAAATTTGATTTAGATTATATTAAATTTTCATAATAAATTAATATAGATATATTTTATCTGAAAATAAAATATAATTATTAAAATTAAAAATTTTAAAATTATTTTTTATTGATTTTTATTTCACCGTAGTGGTTACTATGATATCTTGTTTTGCAGTTCTCATCATACTGAATAAATTATATTAATTTTCTCTCTCTTGTTTTGGTTTGCGTTCCTCCATCCTTTGTTAATTTCATTCTTTCCTGAAAGAATTGCCGAGAAGGGGGGGGGGGGGGATTTGGTGCTAGTAAATCATAATTCCTTCCCTAACACGTAGAAATAGGAAAATCCTTGTAAGAAAAAAAACTCAATAACCCATCAAACTAGTTTTGGATTTAATGTTATATTGGGGAATACAAGGCCACGACTTTTAATGGCATATTCGATCATGATTCCAAAATACTAGTCTTGGATTTAGTGGGTATTAATTGATACAGCCTGCAGGATTCCAATGCCAGCTGGCCATATTAATTCATACTTCTCAAGCTACATTATAAGCATTACGCAAACTGCCAACCTCCGCGTGAGTCACGAATGCACGTCCACTTTGATTGACAGCAGCTAAAGCTTAATTTTAGACTTTGCATTCATTGCTGTGCTTGGGTAATGACGCTTTTTTTAAGACTTACTGTGGGACTTTATTTTGCGTGGATGTTATTGAACGATCAAGGTCTTTTTGGCATGGATATTATGTACCTCGCCTCTTTTCTTTTTTATCTCAGGTTCCCAATAATTTGTCTTGCTGATTGGGATTTTCCGTAGTGTTGAGTGATAACTGCTGCTTTGTCGTGGGATTTGGTGCGTGAACCGTCTCTCAAAGGTTACGGCCTTTGGTGAACTATTAATCAATAGTTATGGAGCTCGAAGAGCTGTTTCTCAACAATTAAGGAGCTAAAAAAGTCATTTATCAATGATTGCTACACTTGAACCGTTTCTTAACAGTTATGGAGCTTGAAGGTTGTCTATACGGTTGTGTTGATTGACAATCATCGGCTGCTACTTCTTTTGATGAACCATCAGATTTGGATGTTTCATAACCTCTTTTCAAACGCTAGAGCACCACTCTTTTTTGGCTCATGATCAATGTATGTTCTAGAAAAAAAAAAAAGCATTTGTAAACATCATTAGAAACGCTATCTTGTTCTATATCCCTTATTTCAAATATGCTCTTAATATTCACTTTTTTTTTTTAGATGGTGACTTTTAGGAATTAATTTTCTTCTTCTAAAAGGTTCTTAGTAATTGAGGACAAGTATCGTCAAACAAGCCTTCATGTACATGAACCCGCCGATGTTTTATTCGCCTTCTTGTGAGCTTTATGGTCATCGTAGTTCACATCAGGAAGTTTTACAACTTCAGTCCTTCGACATCCTTTCTGGTTGATCTATCACCACTAGACTAGCATAAACATGTTGGTGACGCTCATTGTAAGGATTACTTCCCAATCTCTGGTGCACTTGATTATACTCCCAAGTATTAGGAATGGATATAACATGTTTTGAAACACTATGAGCTAATTCTCAAGAGGGCATATATTCGAGACACCATTTTTGCATCCTTTTTTATATATGAATGGCAGATGAATGTTATCCATTCTTTCTATAACCATTGGAATCTTTCTGCTAACACGATATCTACCTCGAGTGGAGAGGAGTCTATGTCACTTTGGCAATTAAAATAATCTAGTGGTCATCCTATTTTTTAGCACATTTCATGATGAAGTCATCCCTTTTGCTGATGAACTTATTAAAGTTGATAAAAAAGAGGTTATTTTCTTCCAAAAAGCTGTGAATATCTATTTTTTGTCTTTTGTAAGGAATGTGAGACTGTTAATGGTGATTATGTGATTACTCTTCAAGATTGGGTAGATTTATGATTCCGAGATGACCTAAGATACAAGGTGTTTTTCTCTATGAATCAAAATGGTTAGTCTAGTAAATCCAATAATATTACTTCTCCATCAGGCTCATTTGACAAGTCTTGTGTTCGCTATAGCAAATTCATGCATCTTCTCAAAGAGTTTAATGTCCCTTGTCATAATTAAGATGAATTTTTTGGCATCTTTTCTTTCATATTGGCTATGCAAATTTGTATTTTTTTTAGCAAAGATGTTGGTTCTATTCATCCTAGTACTTTTCAAGTAATATCTATGATGGTGACTGGAAGGCAATTCTCTCCTACAATACTAGTTCTGACAAGTATTTTCAAGGGTCTAAGGGAGATCCAATCCATATTAGGTGAGACTACACAATACATCACTTTTCCTATTCATTTTTTAGTTGTTGGCTTACAAAAAAAATTAGCACCCATTGAACAACCACTAGCTATATCAACTTAGTTGGGATGAACAAATATGCTGATAAAGAGTTAAGAAAACATTTTAATGAATCTCAGGCGAATGCTCTTTCAGGAATCCCAAAAGAATTATATCTCATGTATTATTTTTTATGGCTAGAGTTACAATCTTACAAGCTTCCCTTTTCCTCCAAGTGCTAAACTTCTTTTGGTGACTAAATACTACATGGATTTATGGGCTCTAAAGTGGTTCAAAGTTTGGCCTCAATAGATGAAAACATTCCTAAAAGTCTTACAAATGTTGTTACAGTATCTAAAAAGGGAAAAAGAGAAGAATGACTTTATCTTAATGAAGAAAAAAATAATTTTTCCTACCCATATAAAAGACAAACAAGTAGTTGATGTTGATTTTGGCAAAGATACTGGTGCCAAAACATATTCCCATATAAAGAAGACAACACTTGTGATTTCTAATATGAAGGGAATGAGTGTTTCAAAAGATTCTCTCAAGAAAAAAAATCCATTATAGCTACTTTGGGGGCAAAGAAAATAAGTGCACAATCCTTTTCTTCATAATTGGTAAATGAACACTATTTTTTTCTGCACCTTCCATCAAAGTTTTTTTTAAAAAAAAATGCTCACAATGATATGTGTATAGGAAAAGGAGGAAGACAATGTTGAAGCAATTTTAATTGTCGAGAATAGTGAACATGAAAATAGTGATTATCATTATAAATGTTTAAAACATACCAAGAAGGTGTTCAATTCTTGCGAACTGAGTTTTTTTACAGTGTCCCTAATGCATTAATCATGTCAAATAATGTTGATGAATTGATTAGATTTTTTTTCTTCAATTTATGTTACTTATCATATGTTAACCTTCTTTTTTTTATTGTTCTTTGTTTTAGCTTGGTCAACAGGACCTAGGGAGTGAATTTGACATATATATATCAGGCCATAGACGAGTGTAACTTCTATTGGGATCGGAAATTTTCATCCTTTTTAAAGTTTGTCACATGAGTAGTCTAATCACTGATCTATAGCACCACCTCTATTAGTACTCAATAATGCAGGGACTAACTTGCATACCCCTAGAGCTATTACTGCATTTGAGCATTCAGGAATAACTAGGTATTGTGTTAATGATATAATGGGCAAGATAAGATTTGAATTTGTGTTAAGTGTTGGGAGAGCATAAAAAATAAGATCATCCATACACTAATCCATTACTTTCTTAACTTGGCTAATAAAGTAGAGAGCATATTTCGGTCCATCAAAGATATAAAGGTTGATTACTCCTCTATCAGAAGAATGGTGACTAAAGTGATTGAAGATGCTAAATAGATTAATGATTTAAAGTCTTCACTATCTTCTGTGATGACATCATAGTAACGAGGCTTAGAAATCAAAAAGCTTGAAGGGCAATTGAAAAACTCTAAAGCTCTTATAGAAAAGGCCTCTAGATCTTTTTCCACCACCCATACTAAGATAACAAAAATAAGGAACAACTCAAGGAGCTGCAATATAAGAAGATTGAGTTAGAGTCATCCTTTAAGGTGTATAAGGAAGATCTTTTTAAGAGAAAATTCATAACCTCTTGTATTCAAATACAGATCACCACAATATCTATTTTCCCTATGATAAGTGAAGCCAGTGTAGTCATTCTTCAAAAATTAAAAAGACTATTAAAGACTAAACAAAGAGAATTAAAAGAACATAACTGGAAACCATGGTTTGTCATTAGTTTCTCATATTTGGAACCCCTTTATTTATTTTTTTTTCTATTGTTTCTTTTTCTTTTGGAATGCTTTTAAGTTTTGGTAACACTAACTTATGACTTTATGTTGAGAATACACAATTAATGTAGTAGAATTCTTCTTTATCAATAAAGTTTATATTTTGCCCTTGCTTGAGTCTTGTTACCTGTGTACGTTAGTGGATAAAAGATCAAGTCATAACGTAGTTTGATTTTTTTTTATTTCATTCATAGTTTTAGCTTGTGTAGGCCAGGAGATACATCAAATCTCAAGTATAGTATTCCTTTAAAAATTTATCACTGATAGGCCTAATCCTCAATCCATTATCTTTTATAGTTTTGTAACCTCTATTGGTATAAACTTCTTGAACCACATAAGGTCCATCCTATTTAAAGAGGAACTTGTTGCCCATATGTTTTAACATGATTATCAGATGTCATACTGTCATGACAAGATCTCTTACTTGGAATGCGTGTGGTTACACCTTCGTTGAAAGCCCTACAAAGTCAAGTTTGATAACATTATAATAAGCATTGTTGTGCTTCAAGATATTTTTCATCTAAGGCTTCAAGTTTGTTGAGGCGTAAACAGATAGTGTCTTCATTGAAGATTTCTTGGATTGTAATCCTTAGAGATGGAATTTGACATTCTAATGGAAGAACATCTTCAACACCATATACCAAGGAATATAGAGTAGCTTGAGTTGGCGTTTATAATGTAGTATAATAAGCCTATGGTGCTTCTTCGATTCTATCATGTCAATCCTTCTTCAAGCGATTCATCACCTTCTTGAGAATATTGCATAAGTTTTTGTTAAAAGCTTCTGCTAAGCCATTAGTCAGAGCATTGTACATAAAAGAGTTATGTCATTTGAAACCAAGTTGTGCACATAACTTGTTCATGATTGTATTGTAGAACTCCTGATATGGATATCTTGATCACGTAGTCAAGCAACCCCCCAATAAAGTTAAAATACAACCCGAAAAGCCAAAAACCAAGTTTGATAAAAACTTTGACCCAAAGGTAACTATATACTTAAAAACCAAAGGTATTGGAATAAAATTGGACCTAGAAATAACCTTATACCTAAGATCCTGAAGTATGCAAATGACAACACGAAGTTAGTTAATCTTCAATAAATTAGATATACGATCTATCTTTTCAAAGAAATGATGTTTTGCCACAAACAATCAAAAGGAAGAAACTCACGTTTATTATGACCTAGCTATTGGAATTTACAGTTCCAGAAACATTATATAATCTCCTCTAAATAACCATAATGGATCCCTTTTATGTTGCAAGCTAATGGGTCTAAACCAGGAATCAACTAACATAAGTCTAACAGTGAAATAAACTTCTAAACAATGTCTAATGGGTCAAATCAAACTTAAATTAAAAATAATTGTTCAACATAAAATCAATAAAATAGGATAATAAAAAAAATTCTTCAACTATGAAACTTTTAGTGTAGTAATTCCTTCATATAACAGAAATCTTAAGCTCTCGTGAGTGGTGTTTTGGCCAAAACTTTTAGGATAGGAATTCAACTAGAAAACTTTGTTTTTATATCTTAGGATTTCCTTCCTTATATTGCCTCCTCTTATTCTCCTTGAAGTGTTAAGAATACCAACAAAATATGAAAAAGAAACCTAATAGAAAGATCCCCTTAGATGGCACCACATCAAGTCCATATGGGACTTGTAATCCTTACAAAGTATGGACTCCAATTCTTCAATAAATCCAAGCCATATTAGGAACCCTTATAGCCTAAGCTCATTTACAAGTTTAAGGCCTAAATAAGACTTATTTAATCTCCATTTATTGTCCAAAATTAACCCATTACAGGTTTGGACTGGTTAAGTTGAAAATAGCTAAAAAACAACATTTTTTGTCGATGAATCTTCTAAAACAGTAACACCAATTTCAAACAATTTAAATAATATGTTTCCAAAATCAAATTGACCTGAGATTTTACCACAATATATTTTCATGTGTCTAGTATTTTCCTATAAAATTTTAGCTTGATCCAATATACAGTTTGAGAGATATATCTAATCTCGCAAAATTGGTCAGTAGGCATTTTAAAGCAAAATCCAAACTTAACTTGGTTCATATCTTGTCTGAATAAAGCTTACAATTTTCTCTTTCTTGAACTCATTTAATGTTGTAGCTTCAGCCCACTTCAAGAAGTAATCAGTTGCGACTAAAATGTAAAGATGCCCCTCTAAATTTTATGATAATGACCTTATCACATCAAGTCCCGAGCATTAAATGGCCAAGAAGAAATTTTCAAATATAAAGGCTCAGGTGGCTGGTGGATCAAATTAGCATAAAATTGATAAGTTTGACATTTTATAGCATAGTTTATATAGTTTTTCACCATTGTAGGCTAGTATTATCCTATTCTTTTTATTAAAAAATAAAGTTTAGGACTTGATTAGTGTGCTTCATAGATCTTCGAGTATGTTTCTTTTAGATCTTTTATAGCTTCTTCTTCTCCAAGACAACATAAAAGACTCCATCAAAATAACATCAATAAAGAGTGTCTTAGAAGTATTTTAAGCAAGAAGCTTTACACCTCATATATGTCTTATGGCGTAGGTTTTTAAGTAGCTTGTTATATTTTAAATATTCGATAAGTGGTTGACATTAGTCTTCTTTCTCAATCTCATAAATAGAAACCATACCCACTTGTTCTTTCACTTCTCAATCACTAGTTATCGATGGAAGCACCCATCTTTGACATATAGGGACTTTTGTTAATGTTGACACTAGATTTTCTAAGGCATCGGCTTGCTTATTCTCTTTTCGAGTTACATGCCTTAAAGTGATGCAATCAAATGATGTCATTAGTTTTAATACATACTTGTGATATGGGACAAGTTCTGGCTTTTTGACTTTATAAAGTTAAAGGAGTTATTTTATGACTAATTGAGAATATCCAAATACTTTAAGGTGAGGCATCTTTATATTCACAATCATCTTCAGCCTAAGAATCAAGGCTTGATATTCAGCCATGTTATTAGAACAACATTTAGTAAATGAGAAGAAATATGTCAAGACCTCTCCTTCATGTGTGATAAAGATTACCTCAACATCGACTCTATTTTGTCGCGTTACACTATCAAAGAATATTTTTCGAGTCTATAACATTCCAATGAACAAGAAACCCTTATCAGGCAGGTCTTTAGAAAACTTCCATTCATCAGGAATAGGATGATCAACAAGAAAATCAATTAGTGCTTACTCCAAGAAAATCAAATTCTTTAAGCAATAACACTTATTTTGCCAATCTTCCTGATAGTACTGGCCTTTATATTATATAGTTAAGAAGTTCTGCTCAAGAGATTAGTCATACTAAATGTGCTTAAAAGTAATGTTTAACTTCTTTATTGCAAAAATTAATGCTAGACATGTCTTTTTTATTAGAAAATAATTCAATTCGGCCTCATTTAACTTTCTCCTAAGGTAGTAGAGAGCACTCTCATTACCTTTATCATTTTGTTATGCCAACAACACTCCTAATGAACACATTTGAGCTACAATATAGAGGATAAATGGTTGTTCTGGTACTAATGCTTGTAGGACAGGTAGATTAAACAAATACTTTTTAATGTTATTGAAAGCATTAGTATAAGCTTCATCCTAAAAAAATGGTGTATCCTTCTTCATCGAATAAGTGAATGGTTGACATCAACCATCTAAGTCAGAAATGAATCTCTGTATATAAGCCAACTTTCCTAGGAGACTTTTCAATTCATGGATGTTTTATGGCTCCAACATCTTTATGATGGTATCGATCTTAGACTAATCAATCTCAATTCCTTAATGTTGAACTATGAATTTGCTGGAGGATACACCGAACATGCATTTTAATGGGTTCATATTTTGTTAGAATCGCTTGAACACCAAACAAAGATCTAGCAAATGACTTTCTTTTTCCTTTAACTTCACCACAAGATCATCAACATAACATTCAATGTGTTGATGAAGCATGTCATTAAAAATCTTTTGCATCGTTCTTTGATAAGAGGCACCCGTATTCTTCAACCTAAAAGGCATGACCTTATAGCAATATATTATTTTAGAGTTCAAAAGGTTGTCTTCTTCTCATTTGAAAATACCATCCAAATTTAATTATAGCTAAATGAACCATCATGAAGGTTAACCTCTCATGGCTTGTGGTAGCATCCACCATGATCTCAATGATTGGAAGTGAAAAGTCATCTTTAAGGTAAGCATTGTTATGGTCTTGAAAAGTCATACAAACATGGATTTGACCATTCTTCTTTTTCACTGGAATGATATTTGAAATCCATGTAGGATATTTGACCTCATAAATGAAACCTGTTTAGATAAGTTTGTTGACTTCAACCTTAATTTGTGAGATGAGTTTAGTATGAAAGCGATGTTGAGCTTATTTTACAAGTCTAACCCCATTTCTTATTGTTAAATGATAGATTATAACCCTCAAGTCTAAACATGGCATTTCATCATAAGACCAAGTAAAGATATCTCGACACTCCATAAAAAGTTCCATGTAATCCCCTTTTCCTTTAGATGATAAGTTTGCATTGATGAAGTTCATACATGGGTTTTTAATGGTGCCTAAGTTAACCTCTTTAATTTCATCCACCATAAACTTATTTTTTGATTCAAAGGTAAGTAAAGCCTCCTCAACATCTTCTTCGATGAAAAACTTATCATTATCATCCTCTTTAATTATGATGTGATTTAAAGTGAGATGTATCATTTCCTCTTCTTTCTCTTCATTAGAGGGTTTTGTGATTACTACCATGCATATTTTTTTTCCTCTTAGTATCATCTCAAGACTTACCACCCATTCACATTCCCTTAAACGAAGTTGGTTGATGATCGAGTACGTGTTTATCATCTTTTAACTTAGATGATCCAAGTCTTGTGAATATTGATGTCTATTTTAGAGTCCTTCCACTCTTTTGGGTCCCAATCCTTTTAAGACTGAAGCATAAAAAATAATCATACCAAGACAATCCTAAACTGGAGCTCTAAGAGGTGTAAGCTAACTTTGTTATTTGTCATTCACTTTTTTCACACTTATATGTCATGAAGCCTTGTTTTAATCTTAAAATGAAATGGTGTAGAAGATTCGTATCCAATACCAGCCCTTGAAGTTTTTCTAGAAGTTTTTTCTCTCTCTTTGAGCCTTTTCTAGTCTTTGTTAGAACTTGTTTACCTTCGACTCGAGTCAATAACCATTCTTTGCTAATTTATTGATATCTTTACGACTATAACCAGCCCTAAATAAAAGCTTATAAGCATTGAAATCAAAGTTATTCGCTCATTTATTGGAGCGTCCTTCGAGATTCACAACCACTGATTCAGTTTGATGAACGAACCCTTTTAATAAAAGTTTTGAGATCTTAGTTAATGCGAGATTAGTAGTTGGCATGGTCATGTTTGCTCCTTTATGATCTTCTTTTCATCTTTAATAAGAGAAAATTGACCCTTATTTCTTATTGAACTGGGATATATCGTAGTATCATGGCTTTACATGATACCTTATTATCGACAAAGTTTTATACTACCTTTTCTTTTCTTTTTTGATCAAATGAAAGAAATTTATAGATCAAATGTAACAAAGTTTAGCGAACCAGCAAGTCAAATATATACAGATATGAACAAAAAAAAGGGAACAAACTCCCTTAGACGCAAAGGAGGCTAGAGGAACAACCTCCCACAAAAGTCAAAGCAAACCTAACTGAAAAAAACTAGAACTAGACTAACAGCAACTACCTAGCCAAAGGCAACAACAAATAAGACAAACAAGTAATTCACCATCAGCCAGCAACCAGCAGAAAAGCCAGGAGCAGGAATGAACACAACAAAACTGAACAGCATATGGCAATGCACCAGCACAACCAACCAACAACAAAAAGGAGAAGTACCAACACACCCATCAACAGTAAGCAAAACTTGACCTCAAAAACCACGAGAAAACAAGCAGGAAACCTCGATTACAAAACCAGGAGCAGGCATGGACACAACAACATAGCACCCAACCAGCAATACTGCAACAAATAAAACTCAACTATTAAAGCCAAGAGAAAAACCAGCAGGACACTACACCAACAGCAAGCAAACCAGCTACAACAATGGCCTTTAGCCAATCCAACAAAGGGAACACCATAACCAACCACCACTAGATCCTCAGCTAGAGGCAAAACCCAGCAACACTGCACCAGCAGCACAACAACAGGCTATCCTCATCACAGGAGAAAGCAAGCAAGAAGAACAGGCCACAAGCCAAACAACCAGCACAGGAGAAAACAAGCAGTGCAAGAGAAAACAACAACAAGCTATCCTCATCATAGGTGGAAGCAAGTAAGAAGAACCAAATAACAGGCCCACAAGCCAAACAAGCAACACAGGAGAAAACACAAAACCAAAACCCGGCAGGGACTTGATCAGCTACCTATTCTTTTCTTTTGTTCTTCATTGGATGAGTCATTCATTTATTTGTAAATGACTTATTCTCTTTTAAGCTCTTAGACTCAAATTTTCCCTCTTCTTGGTGATTAGATGGGGATAATAGTTCTTCCATCATAACTAACCAAAAATAGAATTTTGCATCGATAAAACGGGCTTCAGCTATGGTAAATGGGTTAGCATTTGCCATTATCTTTCTTACTAATCTATTTTGACAATACTTAAAGCATTAGTGAAGCGTTGAGGAGATGATACCAATTTTATGTATCCATGATCATCCAAATAGGATGTTGTAAATAGTTTTGGCATTTATGACATAAAAAAGAATTGGACTTTATATCTTCTATTTGTATAAATCTTATCTTTCCCATGGTGTTATGTCCTTCTTGATTAAAGCCTTGAATCATCCAATGACTTAAAAAGAGTTTCTTCATAGGAATCTCAAACTCTTTCATGGTTTTAAGAGGTCGTATATTGATAGTCAAACCATTATCCACCAAAATACAATTCACCATCTTTTTTACAAAGTAACCTTTGATAAAAAGAATAGCGGGGCAATTATAGACTTTTGATTTGAGCAAAAGGTCTTCATCATTAAAGGATATCTCTGTTGTGCATACAATATGATGAAACTTTAGAAAGTCATCATGGCTTTTCTTTATGAATTCTTTAGTAGGAATTCTCTCTTCATCAACTTAATAGCAAGTAACGAATACATTCTCCAACTTGTATGGACTTTCATCACATCTTTCAATGCATCGACTCATCAATTACCTTTTTCTCCATTGATATTTTTATTATAGTTAGCTTTATCATCTGCATTTACATCTTCCTTCCTCTTCTACGGGTAACTAAAGTCCATCCTTCATTGTCACAATTCTCAGATTAATTAGGCTTCAAGTCGCTAACATGAGGTACAAGGGTTATACATGAAGATTGACTTGATATGGTGAAGCTCATAGGTCAAAGGACGCCAAGTTTTATAGGTTCAAAGAAACCAAAACTTATTGTAAGGAGCGATTGGTGTGAACCCAAATTCACTATAGTCATGCTATTGGAAGTTGTTATTTCTTCATAAAAGATGATGTGCATATTCTCATATAGCCTCATGATCTTATCTTTTAACACAAAACATTTCTCTACAGGGCAAAAAATTTCTTTATAGGGTAACTGATTAGACGATGGTATTTATAATAATTTAGGTTGTTTACTTGGTTTGCCTTTTGGAGACATTTCATCTCTGGCAACTTGATGAAATTTGGTGCTAGCAAATCTTCTAACATCCTGATATGTCTGAGTTGGGGAATGGATACTCTTTTTTATGCACATCATTACTAAAAACAATTTTATTTTTGTCTTTTTTTCTGTCTTGTCTTCTCTATTTCTATTGTTTTCATCTCTTATATTCCGGGACAATAACCAGACATTACCATAGAAACATTTAATAGTTCGATAATTTAAACCATCACTTTAAACCTAAACTTGAAGGTTGAATTTATGACACTTACAAATCCAAATATAAACATAATAGCATGAGCTAGGTCTTCTCTCATTTAGACGAGCCTATTTAAAATTTCAAGATGTATATATCTATTTAGAAATTCACATTTCAATTCCAATATTGACTCACACCCTATCATGTCATACCCAACCCTTTCACCTTATGCTTGATTAACCAACACCACTTCTTTAACTATTAAAAAAGTATTTTGGATGTAAATAATTTTTTTCAAAATAATTTTTAAAATCTATTTGTCTCCTCTACTCATATTCCAATAAATTTCGTAAACAAAAGCTTTATAAAACAAAATTTTGGGCCAACTTAGGATTATGATTTATATCTGAGCCAACTTATTATAAGTTGTCAGAAATTAAAATATGATGATTAATCAATTATAACTTGATTGTAAATAAATTTTAGAAATTAAGGACTAGAATGTAATTAATACAGAAGATTACAATTCTAAACCTAGAAACAATCAATGACTTGATTGAATAAATTTCTAAAATTAGCCTACAATAATATATGTGATATTATTTAAGAAAATTGATATTTTGTCATTTATAGGGTTTTAGGTTTTCTTATAAATAGAAAGTTATATCTTTTATTTCTGAATGTGAGAAAAGTACAGTATATAAACATTTAAAACACAAAAGAAAAGAATTTAGCACTGTAAGGTATATCAATCCCTCTCTTATAAAAGGGTTTAAAAGATTTCTTACTTGTGGTTCATATAGATTACCGTTAGAGGTCGAACACTTGGATGACTTGTGATTTGTGACAACTCAGAAGCAAATATTCAAAGCCAAAAAGAATATCTGATATTCAGGTAATCTTCACATAAACTCTAAACAACTCTAAATTTGTCTAATAGGTTCCTTGAAACTCCTGAAAAAAAATTAAACTTATAGTTTCTACTATATGTATGTGTTTCAGGAGAACCAACATTATGTTTATTTGTGATTTCTTTAATCATTGGTAATTCAATTGTTCTTTCTCTTTACCGTTATGTGCTCATTTTGTGATTTCTTTAATCATTTGTGAGTACAGAGTAAATTCATTTAGTCAGTTTATAAGTAATTCAATTAGTTTCGAGCAATTATGCTTTTTCATTATAAAATAATTTGTGATTATTATTCACTGTACTAACGTGATGTTCTCTGATTCCACATACACTTTCTTTGTTCTAGTGGATTATTGTTGATTTTAAGAAAACCGGAAAAAATTCTATTAACAAAAGTCTATTGGAAGAATTGTACAAATATTCTATTGGCATATTTTGTTGGAAGAATTTAATGTGAAATTGAGAAATCATTAGTTTTTCATTTTATTGTTAAATGTTTTTTTAAAACATTTCATCTGTTCAATTGTTCAATGTAGATTATTATAAAAATCCAACTCGTTGTTAATCAGTTATAAAATTATATTATTTAAGTTTAGGTTCGGTTTTAGATTCGAGTAAAGTTGAAATTAGGATATGAATATCCAAAACCTGATCAGGACAGATTTGAGTATTAAAACCAGGTCAGGTTTGGGTTCAGGTATTCATTTTATGTTTGGATTCAGGTATGAAAGTACTTGATTCATGGGTATTCGTTGTCTTGTAAGCTGCACACCCAAAAACCATTTCTCCCTCTTTTTAGCTGAAAGTGCATCAAAGTTGTCGACCGCATCAGCATTGTGGGCAGCAATGTGTCATCTAATACTTTCCCGTGTGGCCATGGTTACCGGAAAAAGACCATTGAAGAACTTGGCCTACCACCTTGCTGATCCGGTCAACAACTTCGGCCCCGGAAAACGAGCTAGCAAAGAGAGCTTTTGTGTTTGGATTGTCGGCTTGTAATGTAAAGAGACCATGATTTGAATCTTGGATGCCAAGAGTGCATAATAATCTGCATGGTCGTTTCAAAAAAGGAAGTCGTTATCCTCCTAATTTTCTGCTTCATTGTTTTGGCTACCACTTTTCTACTATGAAACTTGCTGCATTTTAGGATCAAGCAGGAGGAAGGCACAGGGATCACCGAGATAATTATGCAAAATCAACAACCAAAGACAACCAGAGCAACATTTACAAATTTTCTTAAAGATAAAACCAGAGCAACGGTGAATTTTCTGATGTGTATTGTCATATCTCCTATGGTATTGAAGTACAAAGTACAATGAGGGCATATTAGAAAGCCAATTTGATACAAGAACTCAACTTGTATTAACTATAATAGAGGATTATTTTAAGAACATATGAATGTTCTAATCTATATTTTAAAAAAAAAAAAAAAAAAAACCTTGTGTTAGCATCGGGAACTCTCAAGATGTACGTGCTTGTTAGCTGGGTTGCCTCAATTGTAACTCTATAAATCCAAACCCCTGAATGAAACTTGACTGAATTGCATCTCCACAGAACTCGTAAATTATGACAGCCTGTTCTTACAATCCTTGAGCTCGATTTGCTGCCACCCTTGCTCTGGCCACTGACTTCAAGTAAAGTTCTTCATATTGCGATGTTGACAATTCCCAACTGAAATCCATGTTCATGTCCTTCTGAACAAGCTGCTGCCAGACCTCGGTATTGTTTCTATAGTAGTTAAATGCACGATCTAAAGCACTGTTTACTCCCTGAGAAATTATGAAATGCATTAGGAAGCATTATAATAAGAAACAGCCTAAATGAAAGCTTTTACTAAGAGTTGGATAAAAATCCAGAGCGGGGATGGAAAATAAAAAGGTTCATAATGAATTCTAGTTTCGTAGAGGCTGGTGAAGCAATGTGGTAGCTGGTGGGAGCATTGAATTGATAGCTCAAAGCCTCACACAGATGCCACATGGAAAGCATGGATGATATACAACTAAACCTGCAGCTCTAGTTATTTACATGTTCATCAGGAGTCGAGAATGTAAAGCCATTCCGAAATTGAGGCGGCACGGTATCATCATCAACATCAAAAACACTGCAGAATTAAAACCAAACATCAATGCAGTGATGCTCCAACAACCATAATAACATCAGATCGCTGGAATTATGTCAGAAATCAAGTACCCTACCTGTCATTTAGACCACCAGTTTTTCTTACAATTGGTATGGAACCATATCTCATTGCTATCATCTGCAAAAGGAAAAAAAAAAGGACATGAAGAAAAAGTTCAGGTGTCAGCAATTAGATATGATAGTAATATGACCAAAGGGCTCTGTTATGTAGCCAGAAGCCTACTCAACCAAAAAAAAAACATATCAACATTTTGGTTTACATACATATATACATTTATGAAAGAAAAGGTGAAGCCATTTTGTTGTCAAATTAATAATTAGCCGTCCACAGTCCAAAGCACAAAATTTACAAATTAGCTCATGCTTGCCAGATTTGAGACATCTTTTATAGGTTATATCGATATTTTCATAAAGTATCATTCAATTAAAAATGTAAACAAATGCACTCTGGCTCTTCGCCTTCCCTAAAAAATTAAGGGAAAGGGTGTTGATCATACCTGTGTGAGGCCACAAGGCTCAAAAATCGATGGAATGATAAAAATATCAGATGCCGCAAAAATGGAATGGGAGAGAGATTCATCATACTTCAATATCAGCCGAATGTGATGATGACTCTCAAAATGGTTAGCAATACCCTCAAATTCCCTCTACAAAATAAAAGAGAGAAATAAAATGTTAATCAGTAAATAGAATAAGAGAACTTAGAATAGAGAAAGGATACAGAAAGAATGATCAAAACTAATGTTTCAGTGTCCATAAAGGGCATTGTAATCCCAAAATTCTCAAAAGCCCAGCTAGATAAAGACATTTATCTTTATAGCATTATGTTTTGAGGATGCATTGCAGATGTGTCCAATATAACGTGCAAAATTTTGGAGGGTAACAGTGAATTCATAGCAAAAAGGAAAAACAGAGCATTGCCTGAATATGTGCAACTGGGCTTGAACCAAGAAGTACAAATTGTCCTCCCAGCTCCAGTGTTCGGTATATTGCATGTCTAATAAGATGCACACCTTTCTGTGGCACCAATCGTGTTATGCATCCTACCTATTCAAAGAATAATGGAAGAATTTTAACAAGGTAAGTTGCATCATTATAAAGTAATGATAAAAGTATTCAGAATGTTCCCACGTGCAATATGATGGCATTATGAACTATGTCATTCCCTCAATATGCTAGACTAAGAATATCCCTCCCAAATCTACTCCCATATGATCTCGGGTACTCTGGAGATAAAAGAATGCTCATGGTATTCCAATGCAGACTACTTCACACAAGATAACGAATGTGGAGCCCATTTGATACAAGATCAAACTTGATTTTACTTCCAATATACATTGAGATGAAATGCCAGGAGGTAAAATTACAGGCTAATCCTAAAGTTTATAGTTAAAGATGGCACTGCTCATCATAGTATGATCAACTACCCTAAATAAAACAATATAAATGGGAGGGAAAAAAAAACTGGAGTTCCATGCAGAGTGTTAAGTGAAGAATATAATAAAGAAACTAAGATGTTTCTCAAAAAGGAAAAATAATGAAATCTTCCAACCCAAAGGGGTTTATCCTGGTCATCTTTCACCAGAGATAATCTGATTTTTCATAGTTGCTAACCCACTAAAAAAATAACCTTGGGATAGAACATCTTTAGAGGAAGTTTGTGGTTGTCAAAATTTACTCTCAAACATATAGCCCATGTTCCATGTACCCTAGGTGATACACAGTACACTAACAGTACCAACAAGGGAGGCGATCCATATAACCTGGTCATAAATTGAGGTAATATCAATGGAAAAGTGTTGAAATCTGATAGGAATAGGTGGATTGAAATCAAATACTTTTAAAAGAAAAGGAACGGCGATACAATGCTTCTACAGTAAGATTACCATTGGTTGCCTGATATCTGCATTAGAGAGCCCAAGAAATTTTCTTAAAGCTATTTTGTTTTCAGTTTTCCCTTGAAGATCATTAACATTGTACTGGACTTTGAGAGAAGTATCAGTAGCAGGATTCCATGCATCAGTATCAATTCCGTTAAGAATTCCAACAAACTTCTTGGAGTGAAAACTAAGAGTCGAATGGAGACCTTTCCCACCCTGTACAAGACAAGTTAGAGTTGTAAGGAAAGCCTTCAACTAAACACAACAACTGTGAGAAATTTTCAATAATAAAAAAATAAAACATTAAAACATTTGATTTTACTTATCCAAGAAAAAGAATAGAAACATTTGCTTCAAACAGACTGGCAGACCATATTATACCCCATATCATTAGGCTTTATTCCAAAATAGAAACCATGGTGAGAAACAAGCTCATTAATTTATGTCTTCACACGCTCATTAGGCTTTATTCCAAAATAGAAACCATGGTCAGAAAAACGAACTCATTAATTTATGTCTTCACACAGCTCAGATGAAGCAGCTTAGGCAGATCTGAAAATAAATTGGGAAGATGCTAGAAACTGGGATATTGTATTTCACAACAATATGGATATTTTTCATCAGAAAGACAGTAACTCATGATGATTTCCATTTCCCTCCTTGTACCCTATCAGTTTAAAAATTCCTTTCATACATGCATGGATGCATGTGTAAAATAAGTAAATTCTTATCAGCAAAAATTAAGACCAAAAACAATACTTTTCTTTTTTATCTTTTAGTGTCCAGAATTAGAAGAATTTCCAGTTTCTGAGCTATGAAAGAACAATAAGGCTATTGAAGCACAAAGATTTTATGATTGTCAAAAAAAGCACGGTTTTGGCTGGTTCCAGAAAGCACTACCACATTACCTTGCACCCATTATTCTGCTTAAAAAGCTTAAGATATGTAACATAACTTGTGTTGTGATTTTATAGGGAAAGCTTCGACTGGGTGTATAAAGACTCACTCCCCCTCTCTCCCTTCCACACCTCGCTCCTCTCCTAAATACTCTCCATCCTTTCCCTTCCACCTGCTCCCAAGTCTGAAGTGAGAAGTTTAAAGCTCCATCTTGTCTTATTTTCTCCAATGGGAGATAGCTTGGCAAAGGATTCTAATTGACGATAATTTACAATGGAGATGAGAGGTCATGATCAATAGGTACTTCAGTGTCAAGTTGTCACTGAACCTATGAAACCATTTAGTTCACATTGTGAATGGGCTTAAAGCTCTATGGAAGTTTTTTATGGAGAAGTGGCCTTCTATGCATAATAATAGATTCAGAAATTGCATGTGTTTTATGAAGGGTAAGGATATAAATCAGATTCTTTCCATTAGCATTTTTGGTTCCTTTTGAAAGGAAAAAAGAATTTGAGAAAACAATCCTCTCTCGCCTCTTTGAATTAAAAGTCAAGTCGTTGGTATATGGGCAGTCGGAAAAGGACTTGTAATGTTGTTTATTATTTATTTTTTGTACTTAGTGCCCAAATAGGTAAAGTGAACTTAGGAGGCAATCTATCTTCAAGTGAGCGTTTAATTTGTATCAAGTAGATCGTAAGCACCCTGCTTTTCAAGATGTCTTGCCCAATCTTATCAGGCCATCCAGCACAAATGCAAATCTACTGAAAAAGATCTTTTTGAAAGGAAAGAAAAGAAATGAAAGAAAGTTTCAATATAGTTAGAAAAGCTCCATCAAGTGAACATGGCAAAATGTGTAATCTCATTTTTATAAAGTTTGTTATTAGAAAGTTTTCCTTCCAACAGAAAATCAGGACATGGACTATGGAAAACAGACTATCCCAAATATACTTGAGCTAAGAAAGTTTGGAGAAAATGTAAGAATCCATAATTATTTATAAAAGCAAAAAGGCTATAATAACTTGTGCTTGACGATGCCATAATACAATACTAATATTGTAACATACTACAGTAAAAATATGTAAATCCAATCCCACTCTAATTAAGAAAAGGACTGTTTAAAATGAAATTGAAATTCGATTTCTCTTTTTATTTTTTTTAAAAACATGAAACTTTTTCATATGATATAAAAAATGTCATTTCAATTTCTAACTATACTAACAATAAATTAGTGCAATTTTTTTAATGATTGTTATTTCTAAGAGTTGTTATTCTAACCATCAAGGATTAAAAGTAATTCAATTTTGTGTTTTAAGAATCCAACAAACTAATTCAATTATACCTTATCAAACTTGATATGAAAATCAAACATATATATAACTATTCAAACTTATTTAGTTATAAAAATTCAAAATACTCTATTAGAGACTATAAAAAATTTGCTATAAAATAGTTGAATAATACATGTGCGAAGCACATGCCTAAAAAAATAGTTCCACTAAAATAGCGTGACAAGTCATTTCACATTGCACGCAGCATTATGAAGATTCAGCTCCATAAGATTTGAGACACCACTATAATAAACATAATAAAAAAAAAAAAAAAGCTGTTCAGTTCTATGAAATAAAGCACATACCATTGACAATGGCATAAATGAAAAGAACATGCAATTGATTTTTCAGTAGTAATGGTAAACCCTAGAGAACTTGTTGAGGTTGTGGGTGACAAAAGGATGGTGATGGTGGTGTGTAGATGGAGGAGAAAATACACAAAGCCAAACAATGTTCTACCTTTATTTTTCTTTAAAGGAATCTCATATCCACGTGAAAAATAATTGCCATGCTGGATCAAAACAATACTAAGAAATTCCAAATTATCCATTCCTCATGTTCATTGTAGCGCTTCTTAAATAAGGACCAAATTGAACCCAATTTTGATTGAGTTTGGATGAAACTGACAAAATAGGGGTGGTGCCTGTATACTTCACTATAAGCTGGTAGGATAAACATGTATCCGCTTTTTAGCAGATTATATAATTCTTTCTAAGCTTTACAGCCACATGCTACTTGGATCAATTGCAAATAAACCAAAAAACACATCCAGAAATCCTTCAAAAATTTCTTGTGAATATTGCCACACCTATAGGAATTTGGAACTTTTCTTGCTAAAACATAATAACCAAAATATTTTAACTTAAATTGTACACTGCAAAATAACTTGCAAGATTATTTATGTACTTGTTTAAGAGTCTAATATAACTTGCAAGTTTATTTATGTACCTTTTAAGAACTCTAATCAAATGTATGAAACAGAATATAACAGATCACAATGCCCATACCTCAGCAGTCCGCACCTCTTGTGCATAGGTAGGTGATACTGTTGTCACAATGTTTGAGAATACCACTGCACCCTGAACAAGAGAAAAATGTGAGAATAGAAGGGTGATAGCTTAACAGGATTGACCCTGTAATGTGCAGAGTAAAATAAATTAAACTTGAATAAAGAATTGTGATACCTTGACAGGATTGACCCTATCATGTGCAGAGTTGTCTTGCATTCGATCTGGTCTATTCAGCTGATGGACATCAAGTCCACAAGATGCCAATTCTGATGCAGGTGCAGTCCCTTGGTACTCAAAGTTGTGGCATGTAAAACATATTCTGGCTGAATTCAACCCTTTTGGGGCATATAAATCCCAATAGAGTGGTGCCTGAAATGGCAGTGAGAGACAGATTATTGTTGTGAATTCTGATCAGGTGCTGTAAAAGAACAGTAATCTGTGATGAAAAAATTGGATTGATCATACAACAAAAGCTGTCTGCCAGTCATGACAATGAATTATATCTGGTTTTTTGCCAGATTGAAGAAGTAACTCAAGTGCTGCACGGCTGAAAAATGAAAAACGTCTGAAATCATCATGCTCTCCATAAAATTGTCCTCTCCAAAAGAACTTTTCAGGGTGCTGAGGCTCAATAAAGAAAACTGGGAGACCTGCACGATCAAAACTGATATTGAAATGCAACACTAAAGTTCATGCCACAGCACAAACCAAACCAATATAATCCAAACCTTCGACTGTTCCAACCCATATTTTATTTTTGTATAATTTGCCATCAAAATATGATTCCACCACCACATCGAGGGCCTGCACAGGCAATCAATTATCAAAACGATTGTAAACATTATTAAGATATACCAGTTACTTGAGCAAATATTTTTAACATACCCTCAAGTTGTGAATCCAATCATATTGCATGCAATCATATTTAGGCAGAACAATCTCCACAAGGTGTCCTCTCTTTTGTAGTGCTTTACATAGACCAGTCACGACGTCTCCCAAACCACCAACCTGTAAAACAGAAGTAAATGAATTATGTAAATGAAGCAAGAAAATAACAGTAATAACAAGACTACAACAAGAAGCATACCAACATAAGAGAAGAAAAGCAAAGGTGACCACAACAAGAAAAACTAATAACCTTCAATAATCTAGAACCAATATCCAATTTTGTGCAGGATAATGTTATGGTACAACTGCATCATTTGAAGGAAACTGCATATTACATAAAAAAAATACCAAAAAGGTGAAAATCATCACCACAGAAACACGTCTTTTTAATTGAGTGCTCAGAAATCATGTCGCAGCTATTTGAGACTTCAAGGGAGTATTGATGAGATATTGATACCGAGACAAAGAAGAAGTCTATGAAGTGTCTTGCAGGTATCAGGTATGTAAGATTCATTTGATCGTTAAAAGTGAAATAGAAAAAAGGGAAAATTAATTAGAGGACCTCCTCACAAGATTTTCTCCCCTTTTCTTTCCAAGCCAAAAAAACTTGTCCAGGAAACTCTACCAATCAGTACCAACTATCTAACTTATCAGGTGATCTAATGATATGAAAACTGAAGACCTTAATTTAGCATGTTATAGTTATCGATTCATACAATAGATATGAAACTATCCATGTGATAATAAATACTTCAAAGGTTGATCACCTTGCCAACCCTCACATGACCTGTAAATGAAAACTGGAGTCAATTACTGTGAGAAGGTCATGCTATCAATCAGAGTTGTGAAATTTTTCCCAGCTTGTCAGAAACAAGCATGTTTTTTTACTTTGAATGGCCAGTTGAAATAAATGATCACAAACAACCTGATTGGAATTTGCAGCTAAAAGGGACAACACAACATGGCCAATATTACATGGGAATAAACAAAAAACATAAACTGAAAGACGTCATCTAAGTTATATTTCCCTGAAAGACATATCATGTAGTCATGTATAGCATATTCATCTGAGACAAAATATATATATATATATATATATATATATATATATGTACATGTATTTCTGAAGGTGTCACATGAGATTGACAAGCTGCTAAGAAATTAGCAATCCTAAAACAAAGTGACTGAGTGAAACATATATGTTAAGCTCACCTTGGCAACTGGTGCCATCTCTGCTGCAATATGAATGATAGATAATCCAGAACTGAAGATCAAGGAAAGGGAAAATCAGATAGTAAAGAGATAATCGGATAGTAACGGGTAATTCCCAAAAACATTCCTACTTAAAAATTGTTACCTTTTGGGTGATGATGTCAGCTTGAGAAACCTAGACACAGCTTCACGTTCATTCTTTTCTCTGCTTTCCATGTATGCCTCGCAAATACGCCCATCTCTCTTCAATACCATTTCTCTCAAAAGCTTTGCATCATCTGTAGATATTTTCTTCTCGAGCAGCCAACCATCAATTATGAGCAGTAAATGACTCCAAAATTCCCAGGGCATATCATCTATAGGTTCATCCAGTGCCCTTTTTTTGCTTTCCTCTTTCAAACTCTTGAGTGTATCTTGAAATTCTTGTACAGAATCTTGATACAATCGGACATAAGAATGTATCTCTTCATCAGACCTCTGGAGGTGCTCCTCCAATAGTTTCATCTTTTGCTGCATTAGTTCATTATATTGCTGCAACTTTTCTGATGATAGCTTATAAACAACAGCTTCTTCCAGGGATTCTTCCAATTTATCTACCTTCTTTCGGAGATCCTGGTTTTGCTGCAACACAAGAATAGCCTGATCTGCTCGCTTGGTTGCCTTATCTAGCAGTGCTTGCAAAGTATCCACCTTCTCCCATAAGTCCTTGCATTCAACTTTTAGACTAGATAATTTTGAAACATCTTCCTCAGAAGCTATTAGTTTGGACTCCAGGTCTTGCAGAGAAGACTTCATCAAAGAGTGTTGCTTCACCAGTATTGCAACACGTTCATCAGTATTCTTGACATTACTAAGCTCTTCCCTGAGTGCTTCTATATCATTTTTCAGAGACATATTCTCCGACCTCAATAAACTAAGCTCCTCACTAAGAGAATGAACACTGCTATTCTGAAGTAGAGTGTTATTCTGAAGTAGAGGGGCTTCCTTATTAAAAACATTGTTTTGGCTCTCATACAGATCAAACACACTTCTCTCAGTAGCACCCCTCTGAGCTAGTTCATTCCTTAGTTTCTCCAACTGGGCTTCCAGGAGTTCCACACGTATCTTTTCTTGAGCGGCAACCTTCATCTTAGCATCATTTTCTGCCAATCTCATCTCCAAAACATTAATTTCTCCTTGCAACTTGTCCTTCTCATGAAAAATTCTTTCAAGGTCATCAAGCGCAAAAACCCGAGCTTTGTTGAGAAGAAGAGTATCTAACATACACATGTTACCAATGAATATAAACGCATGCCCTCCTTACTTGGAAGTGTTGAAACTACAAGCATTGAGGAAGATAAATCAAGAATAGAAGAGAGTCATCCTACTTTTCTCAGCATTTCTTATCATGCCTATCAAATCTTCAATTTGAATACTTGAAAGTTGCTCTCCGCCACCCATGTTTACGGCCTGGGGGGTAGAAGATAGATTATTTAATTTTTTTGAAACAAGCCATTGTCTCTCATTCAAGTAAATCCAAAACAAGAAAAGTAAAACTAAATTGAGGAACAAATTTGAAATCATAGACTTAATTTGAATTCGACACTTGAATAATCATCCAGACAGTAATGGACCAAAACTCAAGCAACAGAGTTCCAGCATGGATATCCTAAAGTGCATGGAAGCCCCAGTCACTTCAAAAATATAAACTACATAGCCTAAGAACAGATTGTGAAATGCTTTATTTTTTTAAGGAGCATGGTAAAAAGGAATACCAATTGTTTCATTTCATCAGATGCACTTGAATGCTTCTCATCCTCCTCTATGTTAACATCAATAGCCTGAGAGAAACCAAATTTAAAAAAAAAAATTAAACTATATTACACCGAAGCAGCGATCAAAAACAAATTTGCTAATACGATTGCATAAGTAGAGAAAGAAGACCAAAGATTTGGCTTCTTGGGACACGGTAAGACGTTGTGGATTTTGTGCATCAGTGAGTTGCTCAATCCGCTCCACATCTACACTGGTACTAGTTTCCGAATCTACAGCGCCAGTAACATCATTTGGTACAGCACTAAACATCGTAGGAGGGGGTTGAGGTTGTGGTTGTGGTTGTGTTTGTGGTTGTGGTTGTGGTTG
>Ga0325414_1001088_pt1 | contig 25231 bp, 17 predicted proteins | sample PopdelMetagenome_8_FD_206183 | JGI IMG/M metagenome (GOLD analysis project Ga0325414, IMG submission 206183) | Populus deltoides microbial communities from Bellville, Georgia, United States - Leaf-PdKOR-R3 | ecosystem: Host-associated > Plants > Phyllosphere > Phylloplane/Leaf | place: USA... | reverse complement strand
CTCGGTAAAAAGTTAGTTCGAGTCAGCGATTTTACATGAAGTATAAATAGTTACAAAATCCTTGTCCTTCCTCTCTGTTAAACTTAGACTACCAGCCGATCTTTCAAAATCCTTGTCCTTCCTCTCTATTAAACTTCTTGTTTTGACATCAATCAGGTTAGTGTTTCTTAAACTTCTTGTTATATTGTCTACTATTCTCTCTCTTTCTCCTTCCCTGTGTGAGTCTGATCTGCTCCTTCAATTCCAATTTCATGATCGTCTCCATCCAGGTTAGTGATTCTTTGTTCTAGTATGAATAACCGGTCGACCAAATAAGTGATCCAAGGCTTTCAACATTTTCTATCTTTCAGTTACTTAATTTCCTACATATGTTACGTTACAATGCACAAGTTGAAATAAATTACTTTCCTTGCCTACTTTTGGTTCGGTATTTCAAATTTATTATGATACTATTTTATAATTGTGCTATATTTTCTTCCACTTGTATCAAAAGTCACAAGTCATCATATGTGGGACGTGCTTGCTATAAATCTCAAATTCATAATATAATAAAATATTATTTACAATGCAAAACATCTAAATACTTATGAGTTTGTAATTAGTTTTTAGCATTTATTTTTTTAAATATACCTTTAGAGTTGTAGTTATACTATAATATTAATAACCATGGGATGATTACTTAAGTTAACGACTGATTTCAGGATTGATTTGAATTGATTCTTTAATTGTTGAATACATGACATCTAAAAAAATACCACTAGCAATAGACTTGACATAGGATGGCAACATGGTATAGATATTGATAAGAATTTAAAAAAACTTCAGTGAAGTATTGTCAAAAAAAATTTCAATGGAAGCATTTACCGTTTCAAACATCATTTGGCTTGCACTCGTAAGGATGTTGACCCATGCCAACAAGTACTAGAAGATGTAAAGAAAATGATTTTGGATGTTTTGGTGAAAAATAAAAAAGCAACTAAGAAAAGAAAGGCTTTTCAATATATTGGAACAAATGAAGATATAGATGAAGAAGGAATTAGTTCAATGGACAAAGAAAAAAGAGTAGCAAGTGGGAGTGGAAGTACACAAACTACCATCAATTGACTACTAAAAAAGGATCTTAAAGAAGAAGCATGTTAACAAATTGCAAGGTTTTTCTACACTAGTGCAATTCCATTTAACTATGTGTTCAATAATGTCTGATAGATGGAATGATAAAAAAAGATGTTCTATTTGCAACTTTTTGGTTAATAGTCCTAAAGGGACAATTTTTTTGTCATCAGTAAATACCTCCAATATATTCAAGACTATTGATAAGGTATTTGATATGTTGGATGCTATTGTGTAGAGGATTGGGGAGGAAAATATTGTGCAAGCAATCACTAATATTGTTGCAAATTACAAGGCAAGAGGAGAATTGTTGATGGGAAAGAGAAAAAGATTGTTTTGGACACCATGTGTTGCCCATTGTATTGACTTGATATTGAAAGATTTTGAGAAGAAACTAAAGGTCCATCAAGTAACTATTGCTAAGGGGAGGAGAATTACCTCATACATATATCCAAAATCTATTCTTGTTTCCATGCTAAGGCACTTTACAAAAGAAAATGATTTTATTAGACCTGTTGCAACTCGGTTTGCTACTGCATACTTGACTCTTGGATGCTTGAGTGATTCTAAACTATAATTGATGACAATGTTTACTTCCAACCAACGAAGGTCATATGGGTTTTCAAGAATCGAAGAAGAGAAGTGAATTTAAAGTTGTTTTGTGGACAAGTTTTGGATGTCACTCTATGCATTAAGACAATATATCATCTAATTAAAGTTCTTCAATTAGTTGATTCAGATGAGAAACCAACTATGAGTTTTATATATGAAGCAATTGATCAAGCAAAAAAGAAGATACAGGTGAATTTTGGTTAGGTGAAAAAAAGATATTGATTATCTATCTTGCTAATTCTTTATTTACTATTACCAGTTGATGTAAATTATTTATTTCACTTTTATATTATTTAATTTAATGTTAATGTTAATATTCTTATTTCTATTTTGTAGTTATATCTATGGAATATTATTGATGCAGGATGGTAACTTCAACTTCACAGACCTTTACATATAGCAATTTATTATTTGAATCCTCATTATCATTATAATCTCAATTTTAAGGTTAATGCTAACATTAAAATTGGATTATATCAATGCTTAGAAAGGATGGTGCCTAATGCAAGGGAAAGGTGCAAAATTGACTTACAACTTGATTCATTCAAAAGTGCAAAAGGGTTGTTTGACATTGAGGCTGCCAAGACAACAAGGGATAACTCCAACTAAATGGTGGGATTCTTATGGGGATAAATGTCCAAAACCACAAAAGTTTGCAATTCAAGTTCTAAGCTTGACTTGTAGTTCATCTGGATGTGAACATAACTGAAGTGCATTTGAGATGGTTTTTTTTATTATTATTTTAATGTTTTTATATTTAATAAGAATCTTATATGTTATCAATTTGAATTGCTTACTTAGGTTCATACGAAATGAAGAAATCATTTGCATCAGAAAAAAATGAATGACATGGTATTTGTAATGTACATTCTCAAATTGAATGACAACCAAGTAAAAAAACAAGCTGATGATTTTGGTGAAGTTTTAGATGATCTCTCATCTAATGATGATTGGATAACTAAGGGAGAAAAGCATGATGGTTCATCAAACTTTGATTTACTTGGTATCATTGATAGTGCAACACGAAGAAAAAATGGTACAGAAGATGAAAGCAACGATGAAGAAATTTTTAATGATGTTGAAATGGAAAGTCATGATATTAAAGATGATTTAGAGATTCAAAATGATATTAATCCAGATAATTCAAGCAGTTTTAAGTTAAATATTGTTGATTATATTGGTGTTGCTGTTGGTATTAATAGTAGCACTAATGTTCACAATATCAGTGCTGGTGCTAGTAGCAGCAGCAATAATAATCTTCTTGATGATGATGATCTTGATGAATCTCTTAGGAAAAATGAGGAAGATAAAGGCAATAAAGTTGGTTTTAGTTTTCATGACACACCAACAGAATGTTTGTTTTAGGTTTGTTAATTTTTAGTTAATGAAATTCTATGGACATCATTGTATTGTATTTTTGAGTTAATTAAATCATGTATGAATTTTTATTTGAACTATGTATTTTAAAGTGCTTGAACTTTTCTATTATTTATTTCACCTTTTGTTTTAATTGTGGTATATTGTTATTTACTATTTGGGTGGAATTGTCAATATATAATTAGTTAAAAAAATTTACATACAGTTTTATGATTCAAGTTTACATTATATTTTCCGTGTTGTGTTAAAAAAAAGTTTGTGACAACCTTAGTTGTATGCTCACAAAGGACAAACAGAGCCAGAACAAAGAATAACAAAGTCTGTTAGAATGTTGGTAGCAGTTGTTGCAGCAAACCAAAGAGATCAGAGGAAGCAACTATTGCAAATAATCTACATGGTTTCTAAGCACAAAAGGCCTCAATTGATCAAATTGATGCATCTAGGCTATATGTTTGGCTTGAATATAGGATTTCATGTTTTTTTTACCCTATTGGCAGCATGCGCCATTAATTAATCTCAGTTGCAGTAACATTAAGTACCATTGCAATTAGTGTATGGATAACAAAACGAGGGTGTAAACAATATTTTGACTAGGAGACAGTCAAGAAAGTGAATCTGATAAACATAAATGAAGAAAGAATTGCAATCCACTCAAATTAATATAAAACGGTTTGCAATTAATATTTGATCATCACTAGGACTAAGCCATGACAGTCAACTACTGTTATATGATCTTGATTCACATTCCAAAGTTGTAAAAGAGGGAAACGAATTCAAGATTGAGAAACTTATGGAATGGCTCACAAGTCATAACAAGTGGGACCCAAATTGCTGAAATAATAAAAAACAAGAACTTTGCTCCAACAAAACTTATGGGAGCGGAGAAATCCATGATATCTCAACAAGCATCTAAAATAATTAACGACTTAATCTAGCACAGATATAGACCAAGAAAATAAAAATAAAAATAACTAGATGAGAATCTGAAGCATAGCACACTCCTACCCACCCCTAAAATTCGTCACAAAATTGCCTCTCAAAATCGAAACCTGAAACAGCATCACTCGGAAAGGGAATAAGATAATAAAAGCATGACAGAACAAAGAAAGAGTTGATAAACCGCAATGTACCGAAAGTACAAGAAGATGAAAGAAGCTAGTTTAGGATGGAGACTTGGGTTTAATTTTAGTTAACTATTGCCCATAGACAACCTTTGCACATTCGAATCACACGTTTGAGTTCACAAACACAGAACAACAGCAGCAACAATAATTATCGAGAGTGAAAACACATAGATATAGAACAAAAACCGAAAGCATACCCCAAGCAACAGTGCATTCCTCACTAGTAGCGCTAGCCTGATTTGCTTGGCATTCAATACCTAATCAATAAAAAAAATCCCAAATAATTAAAATATCAAACCCTAAACCGAAACAGTAAAAAAACAACTCACATAGATCCATGATATGGTTTCTGCAAATCGCACAGTTATCAACAACAATATCTGCAAAGACCAGACCAATTGAATGAATTAGTTATAGGGTTAATTAATTATTTATTTAGTTAACTAATAATAATTAGTTAGGCAAAGTACCCCAAGCCCAGAGAGAGACGGCGTTCCATTTTTTGATCTCGAAACACTTTGGTTTCTTAGAGGAAGAAGGACCAGCAGTGCCTGACGTCTCGCCTACTGGAACCAGGGTTACCTCCGAGTCCAAAGTTGACATTCTCTCTCCCGCTGCTCGTTTTATTCTGGTGATTTAGAGTCAACAGATTATAAAAGAATGAGAAAAGAAAGAGGGATGCAAAACCAGAAGTTATAATACTCTAGATCGAAGATACCCGGGGTTATTCGCATTAACAGAATATACATTGCGTGTGGCTTTTTAATTATAATTTCTTTTAATTATTATTATTCATGCTTTATGGTGGATTGTTATAGTAAAAATTTTTAAAATTTTTAATTTGATTCTAGATTGTTTTTTTATAATTAAGTTTAAATTAGAGTTATGTTTTTTTTTTGGATTGATTTGAATAAAAAAAAGTTTACATGCTGGCCATTTTATCCCTTATTTTTTAAAGTTTTTAGGTAATTGATTCTTATAAATTTTAAACATTATATTTTGATATCATATTTTATTTTATTATTTTAGTTTTTTTTAGTGGAGAAAAGAAAAAGATCGCTAGATTCTGACTTGAAGAGAGAAAATTATTATTGACGATGATTTCAACTACTAAAACAATCGATCTTTGTGTCAAATATTATAAAACGAGTTAAAATTAAATGTTTTCTTACCTCGAAAACCCCTAAAATAATATATTTGAGCTCTGAAATATTTTTTGTTTTTGGTTGATTATGGGTTTTGGGGCAATTTGTTCTATGTTTTTGAGGTCATTGATTGGTTAAATAAGATTCCAAAAGTATTTCCTAGGCATTTTAAGTCAAAAATTGATTGAAAATAAGTTTTTGAGTTTAAAAAACAAAGGTCTTGTTTTTCCAACCATAATGACCGAATTCAGGGCAACTATTGATGATGTTTTGTCCATTTTTTTTAGTAAAGAAGGGGGTTACGACCTTCAGGAGAAAAAAGCCCCCCGCGTTGGCCTTTTCATTATGGGCTAAGCTAGGCTTATCAGGGCCACGACGTCTGACATCATTTTTTTTGTTTTTTTAATTACTAATTTTTTTATATGTATTTTAAAAAATAATTTTTGAGTTTATTTTTTATTAATAACCTTCACTGTGAATTTTGTTTTTGCATATCTAGCCTTTTTAAAATAACGATTATTTTTTAATTATATTGAGTGTGTTTAATCTTTTATGAGGTTTACGTGATTCTTCTATAATTTTTTTTTATATATATTTTATATAGAATAAACTTATTTTTAAAAATAAAAAAACATGTATTTTCTTACAACATTTTTAATATGTGCAGCCCTTTATAAAATGTTTTTCCTTTTATTTTATTCAATAAATTTTATATATGTATCGATTTATATTACATATTGATTTTTATAAATATATTCATTAAACACAACCAGTTAAATTTCTCATATTGCGATATTTAATATCTTAATTTACATTTGTCACTCAATTTTTCCAATTACATCTTTATTTATTGTTGATGGCTTTTTTAATTTATTTACAAAATAGTTTGTAGGTTATGTAATTAGATACAATTATTAGTTTTTTTTTAATTTACATTTAAGACTTTTTTTTTATTTATGTAAAAAAACACCTTTAGAAATTCTACATGTTTAATGTTTTCATCATGGTCCCTAAAAGGCGTAGCGTGATGGCAAAGGGTTTGAGATCTGCACAGCAGGTCTCGAGTTCGAGTCAGGGCGTGCACCTCTTGTAAGAGCCTGGGATAGCCGGGGTTTTACTCCCTCACCTGGGCCCACAAAGTGCGCTTTCCGGGGGGTGAGGTTTCCTCGAATCCAAAAAAAAAAATGTTTTCATCATGTATTGGTGTTTTCAATTTGATCCTTATTCTTTTCATTTCTTAATTTGTTTTCATGACTCTTTTATAAAAGTTTTATTGTTTTTAATTCTACCCTTCAATCCAAGTTGATTGTATAATGTTTTTTTTCCTTATTCTTTTGATTTTTTTTCTTTTGTTAATATTTTTATTCTTTTCAATTTAACTCTAAAATTAAAAATTTGTTGTTCCCCTTTGATTTATTTTTTCTTATGATTTTAACCCTTAATTTTTTAATTGCTATGTTTTTGGATTTTTTTTTGTCTAATTTTTTTTAAGTCACCTTCAACGTTTCATTTCTCAGGAGTTGAGATTCATGATTTTTTTTTTCATATATAGTGCTTCCAGTATGATGATCTAGGTCACGAGTTTGAAAAGTTAACAGAGATTGATATCTTTTTTATTTTTTGATTTGACGTTGTTTTATATATATATATATATATATATATATGATTTTGTGGTTATCTTTAATTTCTTTTTCTACCAAATTATCTTAGCCTCATGACCTAAGAAATAAGTTTGTTAGGTTAATCTGGACTAGCTTACCCATTAATGTCCAGATTACATGTCTACCGTGCTGGCATGGACAAGCTCACACTAGTTTTCTATCTTTTGTATACCATGTTTCGTCCTTCCATGTTTAATTGGCTAAAAATTAAACAACATTATCTTTTTTTCTCTTAGATAAAGTTTTTTCCCCATGTTATGTTGATGACTTTTTTATTATTATTATTATATAATTTTTTCATTTGCTATCGTTGCCTCTCTTTTTTCATATGATTTAAATAAGGCCAATTTATTTAGTTGGTCGGAACTATAACCCAAATAATTGAATTTCTTTTTTATAAAAAAAACATGTTTGCAATGTTTAAATATTTTACTAAAAAGATAGTGTGTACTCGCAATGTTGCGTGTGACGAGTCTAGTACTATATATATAGAGACAGAGAAAAGAAAATATAAAAAACAATTCCCTTTTTTAAAGGAGGCAAAAGAAAAAAATAATATTTATAAATAACAAATTACTACGTTTCTTTAGATTCTGTTTGGCATTGCAGTCTAACCGTGCTTTTGGAAATCTTTTTTAAAAAGCATTTTTAGCTTTAAATTAATTTTTTAATATTTTTTTTATCGTTTTGATGTGTAGATGTTAAAAAAAAATTTTAAAAATAAAAAATATATTATTTTGATATATTTCCAAGCAAAAAATATTTTAAAAATCAATATCTACCACACTCATAGATATGCCCTTATTGTTTTTCTTATCAATATTGTTAAAATCATGTTTTTTTTTACACAACACGAAAAATAAAATATAAAATCAAATCATAAAAATAGATTGTAAAATCATAAGTAATTTTTTTTTTCATAGATGGTTCATACCAATAATAAGAAATTTCATCAATAAAGATATGATGTACTTGTTCTAGTATGCTAAAATCCCACCAAGCAAGATCTAAGGAAAAATGTTGAAAGTAGTTGGTAAAACCATGAGTCCAAGAAAAAAAACATTGAAAATAGCAATGTCTTTATAACTATGCTCCCTTGTTGGCCTGCATCAGTTCCAATGCTCCCTCCAAATGCATGATTATTTGTGTGATAGTTTTAGTTTATCAGATGTCTTTTACCTTGATGAATAATACATCACTTTTAGATATTTTTGTTCTTTCTTTTAGATATTGTTATACTTTCATAAGTTTCAAATATTATTTGTTGCATGCCATAAATCTCAACAAGTGGATCAATAAGAAATTATAGGCTTTGTATGAATTAAATAATAATAATCATCACAAATAAACGCTAAACAATCATAATGTAACAAAGATTAAATGAGATGTGTGTGATTATTGAGCTAGACCATCCATAAAAGTTTAAGGTATACCTTGTTCAATTTATGATGTCTTTTGATTATAAATTTCTTGCCCCTTTTTTTAGCTCCAGATCCTTGGTGTTTCCGGCTCTTAATCCTTGATTTTTAAGTTCCTATTTCTTCTTTTTTTTTCCTCCCTTTGACCTACTTTTAAAAAACTCTCATTTTATAAGCCAAGCTAAATCAGAAGGTTATAAAACCATGACGATTTTTCTTAGAATCTATGTGGTTATGCCATTTCTCTCATTTATAACATATTCCTGAAGGTTATGGTGTTTTCTTTCTATTTGAACTAAATCCTTAACAGAGAAAAAACCTTCCAAGCTAATTATTTTATGGATATTTTCTTCTTTAATCAAGGTTGATTGGGTGGGGTATTTTAGGTATTTTTCTTCTGTAGTCACACTTAATTTAAAGCTTTGTAACTCCTTGTTCATTAATTAGAAGATTGGTCTCCAATCAGCTTGAATATGTCAATGTAGAGGAGGCTCATTGGGGATAAATTATTGTTGATTTTGTCGAGACAAATAGGGTATAAACATTTGATGTAAATGGTTGGACTTTGTAGGTGAAGTGTTTCTCAATTTTTTAGTGCCAAATATGTCCCTTGAGGTGGTTAGAGACAAAGCATTATTCGAATGACACATCACTTGGTTTCTTCATTTTAGTTCGAATAACACGTTATCTATTACTAAACCCTAAAAATTAGGGTTTTTAATTGGATTTTTGAATTTTGAATTTTACCTATATTCTTCTAATTTCAACATTTATATCCCCAATTGAAGCAAAAACTTTTCAATTATTTCAATTGTATCTTTGCAAACATTGGTTATAATCCTTTAACTTGCGTGTCATTTCCAACTTAGTCATTGGTTTCCTGATTATGCAATTTACCCATATTAATTGTCAAACTTTTAATTTATCTCAAATTGACCATTGATTTGATCAATTTTAGTCTCTGAATGCACATGCTTACTGCACTATGATTCTTGGTTCTGAAATTCTTCCATTTGGTCCTTGATCAACCTTCAAACTACAAATTGTTTTCAATTAAATCCCTGATTTTACCAATTATACTTTTTTATAAAGTTTAATTGGGACCCTGACCCTGATCTGTCAATTATTGCATATTGACTCAAATTAGTTCTCCAAACTTAATTTTCTTTCAATTAAGTCCTCAAAAAGTTTAATTTAGCCCTTGGAATTAAGTAATTCTTCCAATTTGGCCAAATCGAGTTTCAAATTTAAATTTGCTTTAATTAAGTTTTTAATTAAATGATTTAAACCCATTAAAAGTTTAATTGAGTCCTTAAACTTAATTCCTTCTTTCAATTTTGGTCAAATTGACTTTTAAACTTAATTTTACTTCAATTAAGTTTTTTTTCAGCCTATCTTGTCAACAATATTCCAATATGACTATTCTTCTAGCAGTTCGACCTATTACAACTCAGAAGCTAATCTATTTGTGTCCCAAAAATAGTTTTGGATTTTGAATTTATTAATTTTTGAATTTTTAAATAAAAAAGCGAAGTAAAATATTTTTCAGGGACCTAAAATTAGGCATCATACTCCTTGGAACATTATGTAACCAAACTACCTTCCTAAATAATAGATTTGTTATATTTGTTAGATCATCAGTTTTATGGCAAGATATAAAATGTGTCATCTTGAAATATCTATCTATAATAACAAATATGGAGTCTTTTCCTTTTCTTGACCTAAGTAAACCTAAAATAAAGCTATAGAAGTATCAAACCAAGGTTCTTAGGAACATGTAAAGGTATATATAATCCATGAGGCATCACTTTAGACTTGTTTACATGTTATGCACCTATCATAAATTCTTTGCACATCTCTTTTCATGTTATTCTACTAAGAATGTTCATTTAAAACTTCTAAAGTCTTAGTAATCCCAAAGTGTCTTCTTAATCCACTACCATAAGCTTTCCTTACAAGTGATTCACACATTGAACAACTAGACACACAAAATCTTTTATCTTTAAATAAAAACCTATCATGCCTAAAAAATCCAATAGTTTCTACAAGTTCACATTGGAATTAAATTTTATCAAAATCAATATCATCAAGATATTTCTTTCACAAAATCAAATTCTAAAAGTCTAGTATTCAAAGTATTAAGAAGAATATACCTTTATGATAATGCATATACCTTGTTTGTATTTGATAATATATGGGAATGTCTCAATCTATTCAATCCACTTGGCATGTCTACAATTCAACTTATCTTGACTTTTCGAGGGTCTTAAATATTGGTGATCAATATGAATTGCAAACTCTTTAGGTTAAAGGTAATGTTGTCAAATCTCCAAAGTCCTCACTAATATATATAACTCTTTATCATATGTGGGTAATTTAGAGTTTCACCATTAACCTTTTCACTTAAATAGGTCATGGACCTTTTATTCTGTGTTAAAACAACTATAATATCTATACATGAAGCATCACATTCAATTTCAAAAGTTTTTGTAAAGTTAAGCAAAACAAGTAATGAGGCTAAAATAAGCTTTTCTTTTAGCAAATTAAAAGTTTTTTCTTGTCCAATTTCCCATTTAAAACCCAATATCTTCTTTACAATTTTAGTTAATGGAGCAACAATTGTATTAAGATCTTTTATAAATCTCCTATATAAACGAGCCAATTCATGAAAACTTTTTACCTCACTTATCTTCTTAAATATAGGTCACTCTTTTATAGTATTAACCTTAGTCTCATCCATTTCAATACCTTTTTCACTAACAACATATCCAAGAAAAAATAATTTTTTCCATGCAAAAGTCACAATTCTTTAGATTAGCATACAAACTTTCCTTTCTAAGCATATCAAGTACCTATCTTAAATGATTTATATGCTTATCTAATCATTTACTGTAAATCAATATATCATCAAAGTAAACAATTACAAACCTACCAATGAATACATGCAATACATGGTTTAATAATCTCATAAAAGTACTAAGTGTATTAGTAAGTCTCAAAGACATGACTAACCATTCATATAAACCATATTTAGTTTTAAAAGCAATTTTTCATTCACCATATTTTTTTTATTATAATATGATGATATCCATTTTTAAGGTCAAATTAAAAAAACAAAAATATATGCAATTCATCAAATATATCATTTAATTTAGGGATAACATGTCTATACTTTACTGTTAAGTTTTGATTGCTTTATAATCAACACACATTCTCCATATACCATCATTTTTTTATACTAAAAATACATGAACAATATATGAACTCATACTCTCTAGAATGTACCCCTTCGATATTAACTCCTCCATTTGCCTTTAAAGCTCTTTTGTTTCCTCAAAATTACTTTTATAGGCTAGTCTATTAGGAATAGTTGAACTTGATACTAGATCAATCTGATGTTCTATTCCTCTTATAGATTGCAATCCACTTAGAATTTCATCAGAAAATTCATCTTTAAATTTTTGTAACAAAGAAACATAAATACTATAAACATAAGAAATCAAGTTCATTGTTGTTAAAGTATACCTCCTTATACAAGAGTAAAATCATAGGCATATCATAAAAATAAGCATGTGTAAGATCACTTTGTTTTGAATACAAATTAAGGTATTTCCCCACTTTTCCTACACAGTCTTCTTTTCTCATCTTTTTTTTCTTCTCTCTAATTATTCTCCCTCCACAATCAGCCTTCCTTTAATATTTTTTTTTATTTGGGAAGAAGCCTTCATATTTATCTTTAATGTCTGAAACTTTACCCTATGATATTTCACACTCATAAGCTCACCTTATTTTTACTTAGCCTCAAATCCTCACCATTATTTCGTAACAAGGCCTCTTCGGTTTCTCCTACTTTCTTTAACTTTAATTGATCTTTATAAACTTGTCTAGGTGACAATAGTGTAAGCATGTATGTTTTCCCATCCCTTTTCAACTACATACCTATTTTTAAAATCATAATACTTGGCTTTCCTATCAAATCAAGGTTTCCCTAATAATAAGTGTGTAGCATGCATAAAAAAAAATCACTCAAAACCTCATCCTTATATCTCCCTACCTTATACTGAGATTAAAACCATTTTAGTCACCATAACTTCTTTATATTCATTCAATCATTCAAGCATATACAATGTAGCATGATTAACAGTAATCAAATTCAGTTTTTTAAACAAAGTTATGCTAACAACATTAGTACAACTACCATTATCAATGATCATACTACATAACTTGTTTTTATGTCGCATCTAGTATGAAATATATTATCTCTTTATTTCTCAACATCTTCTTCACTAACTTGAACATTAAATGTTATTTTTATAACCAAGAATTCTCTATCAACATTATATTCAACATCACTAGCATCTTTAAGTTCTAACATGCTTTCATATTTAAATTCATTCCTAGCTGACTCTACTTCCTCATCATCTCTCAAAATCATAATCCTTTTATTTAGACACTCTAATATATAATGCCCAAATCCTTGACACCTAAAATACTTAATCTCTTATTTATGTTGTATTGAACATTATTTCTTACTCTTTTTTTTTTTTATCTATTACCACAATCTAGTTTTTAATATATGAGGATTAAATAACTTTAGGTACTGTTATTGACTTTATTTGTATACCTTCTTTTCTGAAATTGAACTTCCAAGCTTGAGAGGATCACAAATAACCACCTGATCTTGCACTACCTTTTCTTTTCAATTGTTTTTCCACCTTTATAGCTATATGCATCATATCTTTAATTTCAAAATAATAATAGAATTCAACCATATTAGCAATATCTCTATTAAAACCATTTAAAAATCTACTCATTGTGACTTTCTTATCTTAAAAAATATTAACTCTAATCATAATTATTTTCATCTCTTTAAAATACTCATCAACATTTTTAAAACCTTAAGATAAATATTGCAATCTATTATATACTTTTCTATAATAATGATTAGGGGCAAACATTTTCTTCATGATTACTTTCATGTATTCCTATATATTAATGAGTCTTTCTCTATTATACCTCCTACTTGTAACAACTTGATCCTGCCAAATAATAATATAATCAATAAATTCAATTACAACTAGTTTTACTTATTTTCCTTCAAATATCTATGACAATCAAATATAAATTCTACCTTTTTTTCCAATCCAAATAAACCTTTGGATTATTCCTTCCTTTAAATACTGGAATTATAAGTTTTATGCTACCCAAATTATGATCTAAACTATCATGATCAACAAAATTCCTCTCTTGACTGAATTCCTATTTGGCCAAAATCCACCTTTAAACTCTCTTTTGGTTGTGTCTCATATAAGAGATTATGGTGTATATGAGACTTCATTTCATTATTAACTATATCATTATCATCCTCATCATCATCATTAGAGTTTTTAACTACACTTTAATTTAGAGGAGAAAATACCCGTATAGTATAATTTTTAATCTTCTTTTCCTTACGACTAAGAATATCATGTCTACCAATTATTCTAGTACTTAATTTATCCATCTTTCCCATCAAAGCCCTTACGACTAAGAATATCATGTCTACCAATCATTCTAGTACTTAATTTATCCATCTTTCCCATCAAAGTCTTCATCATTACCTTCAACCTATCTTGGTTTTTTACAAGATCCTTCACCTTCAATTAATGTCACATATTTTAATGCCATTGTGAAAACTTGTAATATAGGTTAGTAGTAAGGAAAAATTTCCTCACACTTCCTCATATGTTTACACTCAATTTAATATCATTTCACTTGTGTTTTACACAATTCAATCAAGCTTTTCACTATAATAATTTCATTATGCACTTTACCTCACTATTCCCTTACTTAGATTCTTAAATGTAACTTAGAAACTTATCACATAACCAATCAAAATAACATAATGATTTTATAATAATGAAGACTCAAGAAATATATGAAACTAATCAAAACAAAACTTGAGGATACATTTATGAATAGCAATGTAAATTCATGTGAAATGTAATGATGAAAAGAAGACACAAAATAAAAGCAATGAAGTTTATGTTAATGTTTCAAAGAAAACTAACTTATTCAAAAAGTCAAGATTTAACTTCAAGAATTTCAAGAAAACAATTAAAATAAAGCAAGAAAGATCTATACAATTAATCAGATGTTAATGAAACACGACAAGACAATAAAGAAAAAAACAAGAATTCAATTTGGCAATACCAAGGTTTGGTATGTACTTATATGGAAAATAAAGAAAATATTCAAGAAACTTTTGGCCAACCCTAAAATTAAAGGGCTTGTATTCGATTATACTCTAACTTGTCAATTCAATCAATTCTTGCAATTTTCCCTTCAATTTCCCCCTATTTTTTCAACATAGATCAACAAGAACAACATTTATCTTTGTTTATGTTTTTTTTTACTTTGGGCTGAAATGAAGAAATATAGAAGATGAAGATTAAGAATAGAATTCTTATTTAATGTGTTTGGCAAAATCAAGAAACTAAGCAAGATATATATATAGGGTTTGACAAAAACTTTGAAATAATAAAAGAATAGACCTTTTTTTACTTTTCTTTTAACGAAACAAAATCCTAGCCAAAACTATAAGGAAAAAAAATATCAAGAAACAACACAAATTAAAGATTAAAGGGATATAACTTGATAAAAACACAAGTTTTGATACCAACTAATGTAGACACCTCCCAAGATACGCTAAAATCATATATGAATGATTTGCAATTTGACCCAACAAGAACTTGTCTTGGAGAACCAAAGTTATACGTAATAACCACTCCCACCCTAAGCTTATAAAGAGATGTGAACGAGTTGTATAAAATCACAACGAAATTGATTAGTCCTTCAAAGAGTTTGTAAGTCCAATTAAGAATTTGGTATGAGAATCACTTAACCATATAAAAGATAGCAAGAGTGTTGATTTATTTATAAAAAACAATTTCTTTTTTCAAAAAGTCTCTACAAAAAAGTATTTATACTAGAAAACATTCTAACTCTAATATGATATCCCTAATGAATATGGATAAACCTTATAAATAATAATAATTCAATGAACCTAAATTTAAATAAAAGCCTTAATACATCTAAAAGGATGAAAATAACTAAAATATAAATAAAATAATAGCTTTATTAATTTAAATAAGACTAAAGTCATTTTTATAATATGATAGAATCAAAGCCCAACTTCAAAAGCATGGTTTTCTCTCTTCTTAATGAATTAGAAGGTTTTCCATATATCACTGAAAATCTATAGATGTTTACTTCCTAATTAAACTAGAATTGTATAAAAATTGCTTTTGTAGCTGTAGTTATTACCAAAATAATAGCAAAGGTCAACGCTAGCAGATTTAAATCTTCTAATTCCAATCTTTTTGTAATGTCTGAATGCCTATCTGTTAGCTCTTCTTGAATATTAATTAAATTAATCAATGCTTGAACTTCATTACTTAATATCTTCTTGAAGTTCACCTTAGCCCCATGTCTTGAATAAGTCTATTAAAAGTCTCTTTGAACCTTCTAGCTCTAAGTTTTGTCACTGTACCAACTGAAACCTCCAACAGATATCTTGGTGTTGCTTAGATCGCATCAATTTAACTATTGACCTATGAAATCAAACTACCACACTTAGCTTACACTAGATAGGTGGTTCGAGTTGTGCCTCGGGCCGTGTTTTGTCAAATGTAAAAAAAAAATATTTACACTAGATTGATGTTGGAACGCAAAATAAGAAAAAAGAAGGATCAAAGTGAGATTTGGTTACTTTCTTCCCAAGTAACTATGAGAAAATGAAAAAAAAAAGGCTATAGATAAAGGAGATATTTTTTAGAAAAGGGGTGTGAAAAAATAAACCCTAACCCCCATCAAAAAAAAATAGAGAGAGAAAAAGTGTTGAGAGAAAAAGTGTGAAATATGGAGTGAAATACAAATGAAAGACAAAAATAAAGAGGGATGATGAGAGAAAAATAATATATAAAGAGAGAAAGAAGGAGAAATAAAAAGGAAAATAAGGTTAAAAATTCATAACTTTTTTTTTAGTTCCCACCCTTCTCCATTGCCAATCACCAAAAATCACCATCATTAGTTGTAAAACCCCTATAAGAGCACCACCATGATAATAGCCCTCACAGTGAAGGCATCCACCATGATCAAGCCCCTCTTTACTTGCCAAACAACATTAGTTTTGTTATTTCCTAGCCCCCGAAAAGTTGGTTCTCTTTCTCACTCTAACTGAGCAACCATCCTTCACCTGAACCACCACTCAAAGCCTTAAAGACATCATATTCACCAGTAGCCAACACCAGTAACCGAGTCAGACTCATGATGAAGAGGGAAAGAAACAACCAAGAGAAGAAAAAGAGAAAGAAAGCTAAAAATTTACCCAGCCCGATCAACCAACACCAATAACTAAACTAAACCTATAGTGGACGACATTGTCGATGCTATAGGAAAAAAGAAAAAGAAGAGGCACATCTCGTGGGCTGGTCTACACACCTTTATGTCTCGCTAATGCATGCAATGATGTGCCACCAGTGACTGCCATCACCATCACATATCAAACATGTGCTGCTATGATCTCCTCTTGTCTAGTCATTTTCAAGCCTTTTTTAAGCTACCTAACAACTCTGGAAGTTTGATTTCGAACCCTAAATTAATATTTTAAAAACATTTTTAACATATTGTTTATTTTTAAAGGAAAATATATGTTAGACCTTTTTAAGGTAAATTTGCTCATTTAATTCGCTTCTAAATGTTCCCTCAGTACCAGTAACCTAAATTTAATTAGGGTTAATACTTAGCTAGAATTCAAGGATTGAATGCTTATTTTTCACTCCAAAGCATATGATTCCATGAATTTATTTTTTTCTACATAAAAATAGATAGAATAAATAAAAAATATATATAAATTAAAGAAATTAAAGATAAACTTGCATAAAATTAAAGTTAAGAGTACGATAAAAATCACATAAAAATTAAGCACGACAAATGCCCCTGAAACTTACTTCTTGATTGTCCTCAAACAAGGGCTTAAATCTAAACATATTTAAAATTTGATCGATGAGTCTCAAGCATGAAACCAAATCAAAGAAAGGAAAATTAATTAGACTTCATTTATTTAGTAATAGAAAATATAGTACTTCAATTTCAATAATTTCTTTGTTACTTTTGTCTTATCTTTTTCGAATCAACCATTAAGTATTTTTAAGCCTTTCAAGTTTTTAAGATTTTTAAACTTAAAAAATAAACTTAAACTTGATAGTTTAGTGGTTCTTCTAAACTAAATCATGTCCTAGGCCCTTTTCTTACTTTGGTAACGTTTTTCTTCTTCTTCTTCTATATTTTTTCTCATATCATAACTCTTGATGCTTTGTTCTCTTAAGATTTTTAGGTCATTCATATAGCAAGCTGTCAAATCGATCATTTTCAAACTAGTTGGTTTATAGAACGAAGTGCAAAGACACATCAAATAATTTACTTACTCGAACCACAAAGGCTACAGAATAGGAAATATCATAAGTACATATTTGGATTTTTAATTTTTTTAACTGAACATTGGTACTTAAAGCCTTTAAAATATGAAATATTTCACTTTTGTTTCGGTAAACATAAACATGAAGGTCAATGTATAAAATTATGGTATAGCTAGAAAGGACAATGAAACCACCTTATCATTATTTACAGATAAATTTATAATATTGAATAACTATTCAACTGTCTAATGATTTTTTTAAAAAGGAAAACTTATCATCACTCTCAAATCTTAATTATGGAGTAGTTATGTGTATAAATGATTTTAAAACTATGACTCGATTTAATAATCAATCTTCTCATTGACTGCATGAAAAACAAAACTTTAAAATTTACCCCTTGTTTGAACAATACGCTAAAAAGAACATTAGATATGGCTAAACTTTGTTCAAATATAGCGAGGAGATGCAAATAGTTTCTGCACCCCCAAATTTAAACTAAACATTATTCTCAATGTAAAGAAAAGAGAAGGATATATGTATGTGTGTGTGTGTGTGTCTATATATATACAGATCTATTTTCTAAAAACGAATGTTGAAATGTGTGTGAGGCTTTCACAAACTTGAACATACATAAGACAAAAAAAAAAATACAAGTAATAAGTAAAAGAAAAACTAGAAAAACAAAACAAAATAAAGGAACTTAGAAAACTTATGTTACCTCCTAAGAAACGTTGGTTTATTGTCTTTTTAAAAAATAAGTTTTAATTAAAACACAATGAAAACTTGAAGAAACTCGTTGACACAATTTTTATTCATGTTTGAAAAATTAATATTTACACACATATACATACATAAAAAGACGTCATCACTATTTATAAAATTATTTAAAAGCCAATAAAAAATTGCTTATTTTCAAAATGAGTTGTTTCATACACATGCTTAGGTAAAAAGACGATAGCATAATTTTATAAAGTGATAAGAACATTATTATGAAGCTATTAAAAATAAAATATATTACATGAGTGAAAAGTTGTCAATTTTCAAAAATAAATTTTTTCACATACATGTATACATAAAAGGTGATAGAATTGCTTTATAACACAAATCTAACATTATTGAAAAGCTAGTAAAAAAATTGAGTTATGACATTTACCATCAATAACTTGTAGCTTCAGAGCCAATGAGACATGCTTTAAAAAGGTAGCTTTAGATTCTCCTTTTTTAAAGTTTTGGATACCAACTTGTCAATGATATCTACCTGAAAATATGAATCATAACTACATAAAAATTTTATATCTTTAAACACATTAAATGTTACTGTTGATCTTGCACTCGTAAAACTAGTTTTTCTTATTGAACATCGATCAATGCTCTCCTTATTGTTAAAAATGGTCAAACAAGAATATGAGAGATTTCATAGTACTTCTTCATATGAAGAATAATAAAGTCAAGTGGAAAAATGAACTTGCCAACTCTTATGAGAACACATTCTATAATTTCTCATAGATGTTTGATTGATCGGTCCACTAATTGTAAATATAATATGGTGGGTCTAGATCACCATGATCAAGTTTTTTAGGCATTGAAAAAGACATTAAATTCACACCAGCACCTAGGTCACAAAAAGATTTTTCAAAATAATAATTTTCAATTGTGCAATGAATAGTTAAACTCCTTTAAGCTTTGGTGTAATTTGTTTTGTGTGATAGCAGTGCATTCCTCAATTAACATCACAATACCATACTCTTCTAACTTCCATTTATTTGATAAAATATCCTTAACATATTTAGGCATTTGCTTTAAAGCTTCAATAAAAAGAATATTAATATATAATTGCTTAAAAATACTAAGAAATTTAGAGAATTGATTATCAAACTTATTTTTTATAAGTTTTTTTTTAAAAAAAGGAGTTGATGAATCATAAAGTGAAGGAGAATTAGTTTCAGAAAAAAAAAACTTCTTAAAATCCATGGGTTATAAAGCTTCTTTATTCTTCTTAGAATTTCCAGCCTGCTGATCGGTTAATTGTTGCACCAATTGTTTGATACTTGTTGTTTGTGACCACTCAATTTTCCTTTCAATTCTTAATGATATTACTTTGACATGTTGCTTAGGATTGGTAATGGTATTGCTCGACAAAGTTTGTGCTATCCTTTTTAAAAGAATGGTTGAGAGTTGACCAATTTGATCTTTAAGGTTACAAATCAAAGCCAAAATATTTTGAATTTCCAAATCTATCTCTCGAATGTATTGAATGAACACCTCCTCGAGTGTTGGGCTATTTATTATTATGGAAAACTTTGAGGTGGTCTAGCTATCTATTGATTATTTCTCCATGAAGCATCAGGGTAATTTCTCCATCCGAGATTAAACATGTTTAAATAAGGATTGTTTTGACAATGAAAATTGGACATGTAATTAACTTGTTAATGAATTTATTAAGCAAAAGGTTTCCTCACTTGGCAATTAATTGAGTGATTTCTTGCGCAATAATCACACATAACATTAGTTTGATTAACAATAGCATTCGTCTTACCGAATCATTTAATAGAGTTTTATTTGTGCCACCAATGTGTTTATATTGTTCCCTTAAAAGGTCATTAATAATTACTAGATGTTAATTTTATAAGTTATACTCATTAAAGCCCCTTTAGCTACTATATTAACCATAAACCTATTTGTAGCTCTTAAACCATTGTAGAATGTATGGATTTAAAACGATGTTAGAAGATCATGATAAGGATACTTTCATAATAAATATTTATATCTCTCTCATGATTCATTCTCAAATTAAGTGATTATAGTAATATCATTCTTTAGCCTAGTTGTATTGGTTGGAGAGAAAAACTTTGCAAAAACCTTGCAGGTTAACTCCTTCAAAGTAGTAATGACACTAAGTAGTAGAGGATTTAGCTAGCCTTCACTTTTTCTTTAAGTGAAAAGGGAAAAGTCTTAAACAAATAGCATCATATGTCACTTTATCGTGCTTAAAAGTGTTACCAATCTCTAAAACATTTATGATATGAATATTAGGATCCTCATATGACTACCCTTCAAATTGAACAATTTACTGTATTATCTGAATTATCATTGGTTTAATTTCAAAAGCATTAACTTGTATAGTTGACATATTTATGCTAGATATAACATATTAACCAAGCACATATAATAGTCCCTTAAATATTTTTGGTTCTCAACCTCCCCAATTTGATTGTTCATGGCTACTTGAATGTTTATAAACTTCTCTTTCTTTCCTTGTTCAAATTTCAACATGTCCATTCAATTTCCAGATCATAGGGAACAACTTTGTGCTTCGAAAGTATATCATGTATAACATAAGAAATAAAAGAAAATAGCAAAATTAGCAAACAAATAAACAAATAAATAAATATCAAAATAACCTAAAACAAGTTGGTATCAAAAGTAATAAGGATAAAATATTACCCCGCAACAACACCAAAAACTTGATGTAAAATTTATATAATAAGTATACTAATCACTTCACATAATATATTATAAGCAAGATTATCATTCCTATAAGGTCTATCTACCTATTAACTATTGAAGTTATTCTAGTACTAAAGTAAGATTATTATTCCCATGAGGTCTATCTATCTATTCAAAATAACCTAAAACAAGTTGGTATCAAATGTAATAAGGATAAAATATTACCCCGCAACAACACCAAAAACTTGATGTAAAATTTATATAATAAGTATACTAATCACTTCACGTAATATATTATAAGCAAGATTATCATTCCTATAAGGTCTATCTACCTATTAACTATTGAAGTTATTCTAGTACTAAAGTAAGATTATTATTCCCATGAGGTCTATCTACCTATTAGCAATTCAAATTATTCTAGTACTAAATTATTTGAAAGCATAGAATAAATGATTATGTACAATAAAATTAACAAATTAACAAATATAAATTAAGTAAAAGCACAATAGTAAAATGAATTAATTAAGGGACAAGATACTAAAGTTTTCCATTTACCTAACCAAGCCAAACTGATTTCTAAAATATATTACTAAGTATTTATCTTTTAAATCAATAACTATATACCTCTCGAGTATAATTGAAATTGCCTACAAAAGATAACTTGTGATATCTCTATACAAGTTTAAAAGCTCATAAGCATATTAAGCTCTATAACTTTTTAAAATAACAATCTCACAAATTAGAACATCTTTATCTTTCATTCAATTCATGGAATTCATCATAAAAAGAAAAAAAAAAATACTTATAATCAATTGATATCAATATGCACAACAATTCATTTGAATGGTGGTCAATCATTCCAAAGTTGTTGTGACCTAAATAATTTGATTATGACCTAAATATTATTGCTAATGCTCTAATGTAGCCTCTTCATGGCATTCTTGAATTTTTTTTATTTATGTTATTAAAGTATTTATCAATCCTTGTTAAGCAATAATATTTAGGTCATAATCAAATTATTACAAACCAAAATATCTATAAAATTCATGGTGAAAGAAGAAAAGAATAAAAAAGAACCTCTATTTAGGTTGGATTTCCCAGATGTTAATAAAGTTTGATTCAATCTCTTTCTTCCTTATCTTGCACCCATCCTCCTCTTGCATTTAAGGTTGTTAACAGTGAAAAACCCTTTTTCAATAAGCTTTTTTTGTTCTCTATTCCTTGGTATCCTCCTCCTATTTTCTATAGTTTAAATTCTCTTTTGATTTATTTTTCTAATTTTCTTTTTAAAATTGGTAGATTTAACATGTGACTTCTAACACTATTTTCTCAGTCAAATCGACTTATTTTAAGTGTAAAACCCCTGTTAAAAATTAACTAAGTTAGTATTAAGTTAAGTCAAAGGAGCATGTGGGATTAATGAGTAAAAACCAAAAAAGAGGAAACTTGGGCTGATAGTGTGATAAGTGAAAAATTGAAATTATAAATAGGTGAATAGTGATTTTAAGGCTATTATTGGTCGGCCGAGCGAGGAGGAGAGAAAAACTTGTGAGAATCCCTTGAGAATTAAGCTTAAAAACATAAAATAAAACTAGATTAAGTAATCAATGGGTGTTAAAAGAAGATTTGGTCAAGGAGAATTAAATAATTTAAGGGTTGTTTGGAAGGGTAATGTTATGAGAGGTAAAATGAGGAAGGAAAAGAAGTGAAAAAGAAAGGTTTCCTAGGCTTCTAATCTTTCATTTTATTTACATTGAAAGATAATAAACTCTTCCAAACTAGTTATTTTGAGTGATTTTGTGTAGGATGAAGTATTGAAATTGTTGGTGTAGAGGTACGTTAAGATTTTTATGCTAAGGAGTTAGGATTGTGATAATTATGGATGATTGATGATGACTACATAAATAATTTATTGGTAAAGCATTGTTTTGATAGGTAAAGATTTTTATGTTAAGGTGTATGTAGGAATAGTGTATAGGATAATTAATATAATTACCAATTGTATTATGTGAAATTGTGTTGGTTGGAATGAATGATTAATGAATAATATTTGATTTAAACCATTGGGAAAATAAAAATTCACCCTTGTATTTTATATTTTGGCCAAAATTGTAGAATTTAGGGTTGAGTTTATTTGGATTGTTTCTTGATGAATCATATAAAATTGTATTAGTTTAAATGTTGGGTGATTGTTTAAGGTGTTGATTGTTAAAGTTTTGAAAGAAACATGTTCATTCCTTAAGGGGGAAAGTTTGGCTAACATGTAGGTAAATGGGAAAGTATTCTTCTTTATGTAATTGAAGGTCGAGTAATGCTTGAATGTGTAAGTCGTGGTATTGAAAAATTAGGCAAGGTGTGAATTGAAAGAAATTAAGGAGAAAAATTATTCCTCACCTTAATAAGTAATTCGGTTAAGTATAAAATAAAAGAAGTGATGGGTTTTTTATTTAATTGAATGTTCATCAAATTTAAGTGTGCTAGTTAAAAGAATTAATTAGTGGTTTTAAATGTGATGCATAAGCATTTGAAAGGAATTATCTTGTGAAAAATATGTTTAAAAAGGAGAAATTTGTTTAAGTGGTTAAGTCAAAACAAGATTTTGTCTAGCATGTATGATATGAAATGTTATTAAGTGATGAGTAATAATGTAATGTACCAGTTGGAACAGGTGAGGCTGCGAGTGCTATACAACAGCAGAGGACAATCAGTACAGCTCAGGCTCCAAGTAGATGCCTTGTATATTTGACCAACATTATTAAGACTTGTCTAAATTTATTGAACTATAAATTCATTAAATGCATATTACATTGTTTTTATTTGTAGATTGTACAATGAAAAAGATATGAAATTGACTAGTATAGAGATGTCAAATTTATCTGATGACTAGGATATGAAGTTGACTAGTATCAGTGGGATACTAAAGGCGTCGATGTGATTGAAAACCAGGAGTTTTTTTAACTAGCTATTCAAAAAGAGCTAGAGGTGTCAAGTTACCTGATGATCAGGATGTTCAATTGACTAGTATTTATGTGATACTAGAGGCATCAGTGCGACTGATGACCAGAATTAAGAATTCACTAGTACCTAAAAGGTACTAGAGGCATCAAGTTGCCTGATGACCAGAAGTTTATTGAATATTTACTCTGAGGAGTATTAGAAGTGCCAGTATGTCTGTCAAGTGGATATATTATGATTATTCTAAAGTTAAAAATGTTATATTTTAAAAGAATATGAGTATTTAAGTTGAAGAATTATTAAAGCATGGAATTAAAGTGTAGTGTGTTACTATAAAACCTGTCATATACATGTCTTAATTGTCTTTAATTTGTGTTAATGTAATTGCAATATTTATTATAGGAACTTCACAAACTCTTGTAGAATAGTTGGCCTTTTCATATAACTTATTTTGATAGATTAGTAATGGGGAAAAATATATTTTGGATTTAGATTGTAACATATTCGAATGTATGGGTGTATCTTATTTTGTGTAATCAAATTTAATGTTGTTATCATAAATATAATTAGAACATCTATGTCATAGTGTAATTAAATGAAGTTAGGTCGTGAATTTAACCATATCCATGTTTGTTTTCTTGTTTTAAATAGGATTATGTTTCAAAACTTTTATTAATATTCTTAGTTTACAATTGTCCAAGTACCAATGAAATGCATATTTTATTTGTGTTGTATAAGGTTCTTGTGTTTTAAATTTGTGATTAGTACTTAAAAGTGCATTTTTATCAAGGTTTTATTTCATCATTTTGCACTTGAAGTATCAATAACTCCTTAACTAAAGCATGTTTTATAATAACATATCTAATAATATAAGATACCTTTAATTTATGGTAAATGTTCATCTTAAATGCAGGCCTATCACAT
>Ga0325414_1001086_pt1 | contig 25267 bp, 19 predicted proteins | sample PopdelMetagenome_8_FD_206183 | JGI IMG/M metagenome (GOLD analysis project Ga0325414, IMG submission 206183) | Populus deltoides microbial communities from Bellville, Georgia, United States - Leaf-PdKOR-R3 | ecosystem: Host-associated > Plants > Phyllosphere > Phylloplane/Leaf | place: USA... | reverse complement strand
ATCTAGTTCTTAAAGCTACCATTAAATTGAATCATTAGTGCGGACACTTTGATTGTTTGTTGGTTAGGATTAGTTATACGGCGGATCCGTTAATTAATCAACATTAAGAAAAGATAAAATTTCAGAATATAAACTGCAATTTTCGTTTCAAGGATCGGTTCTAATTTCCGTAGGTGGATGTGTGCTTGTGACCAAGATTTGTTTTCTTGATAAGTTTCGGTTTTAATTGATTTTGTTTGCTAGTTTAATTGCTGCCATAGTTTAGATAATCACAAACCAAATCCCCCCAATTACATAATGTACAACATAAAAATCTGACTTGAAACTTCCTTCTGGGATTGACCCCTTGCTTGCTCTATACTATCTTGTGTGTTTTAAGCTAGGGTAATTAATTTGTGCGACCGCGACATTGCAACAAGTACGTTCAAAGCTAAGCCGTTGTCCACCAATACCTTACTGATGGTGCAATCTTGGCATCTTACTATAATGTATAGAGGTTTGTTGTGATCACTAGCATCGAGCTCATCTTTGGTGAAGTACAACTAGTTGATTGCTTGGATTCTTCTAACCAAATGCTCCATGGTTTGTTGGGTCATGTCTTGAGGAACATATGCCTCGTTCATAACTTTTTGCAGGGCGTTGCAATGGGGCTCGAAACTCAAGAAAGAGACATGAGGGATATCTTGGCAAGGGTTTTCTTCAGCTGTTATACCACGTTGTACTCGTTGTGCTTCATTAGTGTTGTTACCCATTTTTGGATTCCCATAAAAAAATGAGAAAATACAAAAAAAAATATCAAAAAAATATTCAGAAGAAATCTAAAAAATAATAGGAGTGAGAAAATGATGTTGGAATGCCGAAAAAATGCCAAAATTGGTTGAGGAGGTTCAAAAATGCAAAAGTTTGAAATTTGACAGTGAGAGTCCTGTTGACAAGAAAAGTTCAATTTGAGGAAGAAAAGTCCAAAATCAGATGTTTATGGACTCAATTAAATCTTATCTAAGGTTTAATTGAATTTATGAAGGTTTTGATTGCAAGAAAAATTGATTTTTAAGTCAATTTAGGTTTTTATTGGATGAAATTAAAGTTCTGGGGTCTAATTATAATTTTGAAGAGTTAATTTGGTCAAATCAGGGGTTTAATTGTATAATTACTGAAGTTTGATGGCCAATTAGGGATTTGATTGAAACAATCTGAAACCAAGGACCAAACCGGAAAAGGCACTAGAATCAAGGGATCTAATTATAATTTATCCAGGGTTTGATTACAAGATTGCAAAAACATCCAAGGACCAAATCAGAAATATCATTTAAATTTGCAAAACAGTGCCGTTTCACTGAACAATGTTCACTGCTTTCTTCATCAACAACGATTTCATGCAGCTGGCTGTTCACTGTTCATTGTCTTCTTCATCAGTAACGGTTCCATGTAGCTAGCTGTGAGACATTACAACAGCAACAACGCTAATTCATTTTAATTATAGGGCATATGTCACGGCTGCCATCCCTTTGCAAACGTTATCAAGCTGGCCGTTACTAGCACAAGGTCTCTTGCCTATAAAAGAAGGAGAAACAGAGGGGCAAATGGAGGAGGAAAACGAGGGGGAAAACAGAGGGAGGGAAAAAAATAAAAAAATACATAAAGGAATACAGAAAAAAGAAGATGGGAAAGATATGAAAACAGGGAGGAGCTTGTTTTAAAGCAGGGGAAGAACCACTGCCATTCTCCATCACAATCGCACTAGCACTGCCAACACCATCATCAGCTCATCATCTTCTTCATCCCAGCAACCACACCAAGAATCGCTGCCATTCTCCATCACAACCGCACCAGCACTGCCAACGCCATTGTCAGCTCATCATCTTCTTCATCCCAGCAGCCATACCAAGAACCGTTGAGAAGGGAATACATGAGAGAAAGGCAGAAAGAAAACGGGGAGAAAAAGAGGAGGAGACGAGATAGAGCAGACAGAAAGAAAAAAAGAAAGGAGAGCAGAACAGGCGAGACGGAGGGGAAAAGACAGAGGAACATGAGAGAAAAAAAAAGAGGAGAATGAATAGGGAGAGGGGAGGAAAAGAACAGAGGAGTAGAGAAGGGAGAGGAGGAGAAAACGAGAGAGACATGGCAGAAGAGAAAACAGAGAAACCAGTAGAGAGAGAAGCAAATAAACAGAAATAAAAAAACAAAGAATACAGGGAAGAAGGAGAAGACAGAGACGAAAGGGAAGGAACCGAGGTCGCATGTTGTTGCCTTCATTGCTTCCAGTTAAACTTCTCTAACTTTTCAGATAATGCACAAACACTGTGCACTTGAAGATTAATTACACTATTACTGTAACAGGCATGCATGAATTTTTCACGCACGCTTGCAGGTAGAAACCAGCTGGGTCCAGCCTGCCATATGGCCGGGCTAGACCCAACCCGGAAAAAAATCAAAATTATTTCAAAAAACTCTGTGATTTTTCATAATTTTTTTACTGCATTTTAATTAATATCAGTTTGTATTTTATATTGTAAAGATACAAATCCGGTATTAAAATACCTGATTTTTGTCAAAACATTGAAAAAATAAAAACATATATATTTTTATGCATACGGTCAAGTCTCTAAAAAATAAAAAAAAAATCATATTGTATCTTCATAAAAAAAAAAGGTTTTAGCATGCATTTTGGCTTTAATAACAGTTTATTAAAATCATGAGAACTAGCCAACATTTCAAAAATTTCAAAAAAATTATTTTGTTTTCTTTTAATATCTGGGGTTACGACCTTATAAGTAAAATGTATTTCGGATATTAAATTCTTTTATTAACGTTAGAACGATTAGGTTTTATCCGTTAAGACAGGGACCTCTTTACCGAGGAGAACTTTTCTTAAACCATAGACGGACCAACAACTAGAAAACACGACAAGACCTTAGATTTTATCAGACAATAAAACAATGCAGCCTACTTTAGGTAGGGCATATTTGGGGTGCTAATACCTTCCCTTTATGCAACCAGTCCCATACTCAATCTCTGAGACCAGTTAGGGTTCCTAGTAACCAAAATACTAGGTGGTGACTCTCATTTTAATTTTTCCACTAATAAAAGACAAGAATTCCTTGTCTCCCACATTGCCTGATTAGATAATACAATTATGAGGGTGGATGTTTTCGCGGCGCACACGTGCGACAATTAGCTTTAGAAATTCATCTATCTCCTCCTCGCTTATCGGTTTTTACCTCTATATCTTTAGTAGCTTCCATAACTTCCTTGCCATTGGCCTTTTGTTGTTTCTCTAGTTCTTCAAGTGTAAAGCACCTACAACTCAAAGTTAATCTGCCAATCTCAGTTTCCAAAAATAAGGAGGAGCCTTTGTAATTATACAGCAGCGCATTATAGTTGTTATTATGGGTAAAAGCAGGCCTTGTCAAGATGAGTTTTGGTGGTCCGTTTCTAGTAAGCTAGATTTTACACGCTTCCAGTTTTCCTCTTTGGAAAACTATCATACTAACAACCTCATATCCTTCCCTCTCCTCAGTCTATAGAAGACCAAGAGTCATCAATTATGCTACCTTCTGATGAAACTCTCCATATTCTTCTATGTCGTGTCTTGTGGCTTCGTGGAACCTATAAAAATGGTTTCCCATTCCTGTCATACTTCTTGTTGGCAAGTAACCAGCTTGCATCAACATGTCATATAATCTATCCATAGTTACTTTCGGAACCTACTTCTTCTTTTCTCCATATTGTACTGCATTTATCCCTCCACTACTAGAAGCATGATTAGGCAATGAGTTAGAATTGATGTTGGATGTATACTTGAAGGTTATCCACCTTGCTTTGAATAACTGCAAAAGCTTCTTTTTAAATGCAAAACAAGTATCAATATTGTGACTTGAATTTCTAACATGGTATTCATAAATTAGCCTAGTTTGTATCAAATTGGGAAAGGTGGTTTAAATGGTGGAAAAGGAGGGGGGTTATATGACTTATGCTTGGTAGTTTTACATACATTTCTTTTAAAGGCATTGGTAAAGGCTAGAGTTGCTCTTGTCTACTTTGGTATGTTCTTCTTGGTTACTTTCAATTTGGTCTTCAACGAGATAGATGGGCTAGCTAGCTAAGAAGGACTTGGCAAAGCTAATGTTGGGTATTTTAGGAGGTTGTGCTTGATAGCCTTGGTTGTGATAGCTTTAGACTTGCAAATCTTCTTACCCCTATACCCTTCTCTATATTGCTTACTTCAACATCTTTCTTTCTCCTTACAAACCTTTTTCTCTCAATAGGTTTTGATATTCTGTCAGCTCTTACCCCTTGCTCTATCCTTCGACGATAACAACAACATCAAAAAATGTTGAGCAAAGCTTCCATCAAGTACTCATAGTATGGAGATTTGAAAGTATTGGCGATCAGAGTCACCATTTCTTTCTCCAATAAAGGCAGTTGCACATGTAACGCCTTGTTCTTCTATCTGCGAGCATAATCCCTCACTGTCTATTTGTTGTTTTTCTCTATTATCATCAAACTTGTTTGATCTAGAGCGATATCAATGTTGAATTTGTATTGCTTCAAGAAAGCATCTGCAAGATGCTCCATTTCTTGACCCTGGTATTATCTAACAACATATATATCAACTTAGCACAAAACTTATCAAGCTATCTTGAAAGAAGAGTATAAGTAACTTGTCGTCGTGTATAACCTCTACCATCTTATTGCAATATGACCTTGGATATGTATTAGGGCTTTCCAACCCTATGTACTTGACAAACTCTTATACCCTAAACTTCTTGGGTATCACTACATTTGGTACCAAGCATATGCCAGCTGCCCTGACCAGGTCATAAATGTTGAAACCCTCGACAACCCTCAACCTTTCATCCCAAGCAGCCCACTTATCCTATTTGAGGCGACCAGAAGCTTTAATCCCTTGGGATTCTCTCATAGTCAAGTCTATAGTGGTTGGCATTTGAGCGGCTGTAGTCGAACGAGCCATCGGAATGCTTGTCATTCCTTGTGGTCTGGCAATGGGATTTATCTCTAGATTTTTTGGGTCCATAATGACTGGGATTGCTGGTGGTGGTGACAAAGTCGGTTGTTGACTGGACATCCCTTCCCCTGATTATGCTTGCAGGAGTTGCTTAAGTAAGCTAGTCATATGAGCCATGTTACTTTTGATATCATCTAACTCTTTTTGGTAGTGAGCCTTGAAATGGGCTTTTTTTTTTTTTTCATTCTCCATCTTTTTGTGAAGCCTTGTATTGTAAACCTTGACAGGAGGCCTATATTTCAAATGCCTTATTAGGCATATTTCAAGACTCAGAAATACAAATGTAAATAGATGTCTAGTTATGTGTGATGATGGGTTATACAAGTTTTCAGAATTGATATATGGTCGCCATTTGGGCGAGCTTTCCAATCCTTTTGTAATCATTGATGGAATTTGTCCCGAGTTGATGCTCAATAAATTTGTACTCGTTAATACATTATACTATTTCAAAAAGGTTAGGTCTAAACCTTTTCATTAATATTCGATTTTAGCCATTACATTTATTCATCATCATTTATAAGGGAAAACGCAAAGCCTCTAATTCTTATATTTCTAAGGAAAGCATCAGTTTTGGCTATACTTTGTTGATATCGATGGAGTTCTCTTCCTACTTGTTGAGCATTGAGACGAACCTTTTTAGCGTAAATGAAAGCTCATTCATTCTGCTCGTCCGTGTTGCTTATCTTTTTTGAAAGTATCATGTTTCTTCTAGTCAGTTGATTGTTGTTGGTATCAATCATCTAATTATAGTGTTCCAGCAGCCCATTTTTCTCCTTCAAATGTTTTATTCTGATCTTTACCTTGTCGAGCTTTCCTCCAAATGTTTTATTCTAATCTTTACCTTGTCGAACTTTCTTTTTATCAGGTCGATCTCTTTAGTTTGAGAATTATTGGCATCGTCTTCTTTTACTGTTACTTCAGCTAGCTCACTCTCAAGCATCACATGTTTCTTATACAATAGCTCGTACTGCTTAATTTGACTTTTTAACTCTACTTGGACCTTTGAAAACAAATAGGTGTTTTCTTGGCAATAATCGAAATTGGTCCTCGATGTCTTGAATTCAGCATTGGTTTGCACCCAACTTGCTCCCAATTCTTCTCGCTCTTTCTTGGCTTGTTTTTTTGCTATTGTTTCCCCTTTCAGTTGCATCTCCAAAGACACAATTCTTTGTTCCTTTTCCATTATTTGTTTTTCCATAAACTTCCTCAATTTCTCTTTGGTAAAGAGTTGCTCTTCAAGAGAAATCCTGGAGGTTTTACTGGAGCCTAATTCTACTTGGAGCTTCCCTAACTGTTCTATCAACCCTTCCTCATTGTTAACCCTCTTCCTCTTACTTAATTCATTGGTTTGCAAAGTTCTAGCTTCAAATCCAGGATTAACAGGGATAGAAACCAATGATAGACTTCTCCACTTCGGGTACTTTTTGGTAGTGATTGGGTCCCTCAAACCATTTGATTCTTTTTTATCAACATTAGCAGCTTTCAATCCTGTTTGATGTTTTTTATGACATCTAAAGTGGACTGGTCTATAAATAACCTAGAAAATTATGATAATTTGGTTGTCCTTGGCACAAGTTGTATGCCTCCAAGCTGTCTGGCGACCAAAGCAAATGTGTAACTAACATACTCGGTTATCCCAACCAAAGGTACCCATTGTCTTTGCCTATAACTCATTAGGCAATCTATTGCTCTCATCCATGGAGCTTTCCATTAAATTTCTCCTTGTAGAATTCTTTAGAGTTTTGCTTTCTATTTTTCTTTATTCAGGTCCTTCCACTCTTCTTTTTTTTCCAATTATTTCCAATGGTTTCTAAGTAAACCACCAGAAATTGTTAAATACTAACTTCTTGGTTTCTATATGGCTGATCAACCATATGTATAGCAGTTGTTCATGATAGCTTATTGCCCCCTTGCCAACCTTTCTACAATGATTGAGTGTCAGGATTGTTCATGCGGGATTTATCTGATTGTTTTCTTATTCGATGAAAGTTATGCCCCCCTCTAAACTGATTACTCTGATTAAGTTTGGAAACAACACTAAACCTAAGATTCCCAAGGCGAGTATTATGCTATTTTCTTTAGTGAATAGGGTTACCCCTTCATCCTTCAAAGACTTCTTCTATTATCTTCCACTTCAAACCACAGTGCTTTTCTATGACATTTTATGCAGATCTAGGATCTTGGTCAACTTGGCTAAATTAGTTATCACGTTGTCAAGTTTTGGGTGAAGATAAACCTTGTATAGATCTCTAGGGAATTCTATGAGTAAACTATACTCCTCTAGATGGGACATACGTCTATGTCCCCAAAGGTGAAACAAACGTACTCGGGGTTCCAAAAATGCAACAGAGCTTTAATGGCTGAATTCTAGGTAGGCACCTTTGTAATTTCCACTAATCTCCTATATTTCTTAGAAAAATCATCTTCATGAATGCTTCTTACATGCGAAAGGAGCTTTTTCAGGTCATTTTCAGAGCTGCTTATGCTTTTTATGGGTGGCAACTTATTGTCATTTAGTCTTAGGAAATCCCCTTCTAACAACTGCAGGGATTCAGATTCCAACCCATATTCAATAGAAGCTGTTTTCTTAATGGTGGCCATGTTATCAGTCCAGAATCTTGCAAGGTGAGATGCTCAAGGTTAAGTATGTCTTAATGCAACAAGGTTTATTAAAAAATGATACATCTTATGGATAGGTTCTAATTTCTCTACATGAGATAGGAAAAAGGCATTATCTAATCTTAAAAAGGGTTTCTTATTATCCCAATGATCACCCTCGTGAAGGTAAAATGGGGGCTCATTAGGTAGTGGGATGACTTGTGTACCAATCACGACCGGTTCAAGCACTCAACAAAGAGTTGGATGGTTTTGCGAACTTAAACCCTGACTGAAAGTCATAGGGCTTCCGTTACTCCCCCTCCTAACCTGAAGTTTCCCCATGTATCTCGGAGCAATGAAAAAGATGTATGAAATGCGTATTCACATTTGATATTTATGCATGTGCAAGCTAAAACATGCTATGCGTAAATAGAGTAAGGCAAACAAAACAAAACATGGAAATTTAAACATGTTGCAAAAACCCAAAACCATATAAAACACAAAACTCTGTCCAATACTATAAAACAATAAATCCTCAGTGGAGTCGTCATTTTATCGCACGTTGGCAAAAGACGATGGTGTTAAAAGGGCAGAAGGAGTTGCCACCTAGTTATTTGGTTCAAGGTCGGTAGGAAACCCGAGTGTACTAGTCTTGTTAGAGATTCGAGGGTAAGAGACTGGTAGTGGCTAGGAAAGATATTAGCACCCCTAGCGCCCCCTACCTGAGGTAGGCTACTTTGTGGTTTAAATGGTTTTCTGGCTGGTGGTCTATCTGTAGTTTAAGATTGAGATTTACTCGTATAAATAAACCTAGTATTTAAGAATTTATTATGGATTCGTATACCCAAATAAATTCTTAGAAATTTGTTTTTTGTAATTTATGTATTACGGTGAAAAATACTCTCAATTAAAATTGATGAATATTTAGAATAACTTTGAGAATTTTCTAGTCAACTATGATATTTCAAATATTAGCCTCCTTTGTAGGTTCAACATTCTATATCAGGATTTTTAACCATTAATTCTCATGAATTAAAAAAATAATGGTTTATTAAAATATTAGCTAAATTCTCATGAATTTAATAAACTGGTTATTAAATCATAAACATTCAAATACATATTTTGAATTTTCATATGGAAATACTACGTAATATGATTTTCTTTGTATTTTTTAAACACTTGACCGAATGCAATACACAAAAATATATTTATCATTTTTTGTTACTTATGTTTTCATCTAAAAAAAAACAAGGTTTAAGAGGAATTTTTCTAAAAGGGGGGAAATCACTAAGAAAAAAGAAACCAAAAAAAGTTTTTCTTTGTTTTTTTTTAATTTTTTATTATTATATGTATATTCTTTTTTTTTTCTCTTTTTTTAGGAGGGGCCTGGTCAACCTGAATGGGTTGACCCGATCAAGTCAACCAAGAAACAGACTGAAGGAAAGAAAACAAAACAAAACGGATCAAAAAGGATGAAAAACACAAAAACTTACAAATTTTTTAACAGAAACATATTAAAACAGAAAAGACAAAAACAAACAGACGAATGTTCTTCATCTCCTCCCAAAACATAGTTCTCAATCTAGAGAGGATTTCAAACAAAAAAGGGTATGTTCCTATTCACAAACCTTCCTAGATCAAGAATCAAGGGTTCAAAACTCTTGATGATTGACAAAATCACATGATTTTACCCAAAAAGAGTTTCAGTTTGAAAACCGATACCCTAGAATTAAACCTATTAAAACCTATTATTGATGCTAGAAATTCCCATATTATTTATCAAAGACAAAGGGTGTACCTATATGAAACAGAATTAAACTAAACAAGGTTTGGGACTAGCATTTAAGGTAAGATTCAACGAATTAATCTACCTTAAATGCAGAAAAGTTGACTAGAAGCTGGCAGTTGAAAATGCGCCCCAAAAAGTCATTTATGGGCTTTAAAATGTGCCCTTCCTGTCCCCATAAACCAAACTATTGACAAGGAACAAACTTATGGCTGAAGAAATGATTAGTACTTAAAAGTGCATTTTTATCAAAGTTTTATATCATCATTTTGCACTTGTATCAATAACTCCTTAACTAAAGCATGTTTTATAATAACAAGTCTAATACCATACGTTATCTTTAATTTATGGTAAAAGTTCATCTTAAATGCAGGCCTATCATATAAATAAAAGGATTGATTAATGAGTTTAAGTACTGAAATTGAAAGGACAAAGAGAGAGCCAAACTTAGAAAAGAGATGTTGGTTCAGTCCAAATTGAAACACTGTTCGGTTATCGAGTCATATTTGGAGCTGTAGATCTTGGATTTAGGTCTGCTTTATATGGATGGAAAGCTACGACATAGGCCTAAAACTTTTGTGAGGAGTCCAATATTTAAAAAGGTCGTTTTCAAGTCCAAATTATAGCAAAAACAGAGAAGTCTTAATCTGTCCTACAGCCCAGACACTGTTTCGTGTTCAGCCCATATCTCGAGTTCTAGAAGTCCAAATCACCTCAATTTTTTTCTTGGAAAGCTGAGCCAATGTCCTAGGACTTTCATGATTTAAGTCTGTTCAAATTCTGACGTTATCAATGACGATTGGTTCAGACAAGAAGATAAGGATTGTCACCAAGTCAAGATGTGGTCACCCACTCAACAATTAGTCATCAAATCAATAGTTCTACATTTTGGCCTATAAAAGGAGGCATTTAACATGCATTAAGGCATCTTGGTTTTCAGATCAAGACCATGGTCTTGCTCTCTTTTTATATTTTTATAATACTTAAGTTTTGTTTATATTAATATCTTGTTTATACTTTTCATTTCCTTTCCTTTACTTAGTTAACTTATATCTTATTTATGTTTCTCTCTTTCATTATATTTAGCTAAGTTTATTATGTCAAGGTGAAAAGGTTACACTAATGGTGTAAGAATAAGTATAGTATAAACTCAACATGGACCTTAATGTTTGATACTAACATATTTTATATTTGTTATCTTATTCACTTTTAATACTTTACTTGTTAAATGGTTAATCTAGATTTATGTTGTATAACCTTTGGTACAACAAATACTTGGTACTTTCATAGCCCAAACATATAACTGACACTTGTGCTATGAAAGAAACTTGATTTGTTGTTAACATAAGTTATAATTATGAATGTTTGACAACATTTACAAGTATTAGCATTATTCGAATAAGATAACTAATTTAATCATGTTAATAATTTATAATCCGATTGGAACCTCCTTTGTGTGTGGTTTCCAGTTGAGTAATAAGAGCTTATACTATACTTGTTTGAAATACCATTAGTGGATCCTCTAACCTTGACAATTATTTTTATCATTGTTTAATCCTTATATCAATATCACATCTCGAAGCTCTCTTTATTATTGTTGTTATTGTTGTTGTTGTTATTGTTATTTATAATTTTTATAGTTAACCTCCTTATGGTTCGACTCCAGTCTTGCCGGGTTATTTATTACTTCGACACTCCTGCACTTGGGAGAAGACATCAATCTTTTGGTCATGTCAAGTTTTTGACGCCGTTGCTAGGAAGGTAAATTCTTGTGTAAATTATAGTACTTATTTTATTTTCTCTTTTCACTTTTCATTTCATCTAACTTTTGTTTCTTTTTCTTTTCTTTTCTTCCTTTTATTCTCTTCCTACACGTGCATGACAGTTTGGTCACGTACATTAAGTGGTAGACTTTATAGGGTATCCTCATCATTTTCAGAAAATATGGCCGAAAAAGATAATCAGTCGCTTTATAATGAGAATAATCGTGTGAGAACACTTAGAGAACACATGAATCCTACAAGAACAAGTGCACCCTCATGCATAATTTTTCCTATTGATGCATCTCATTTTAATTTTAAGCTAGGCATTATTCAACTTTTACCTTCTTTTCATGGCTTAGATTTAGAAAATCCATACTTGCATTTAAGGGAATTTGAGGAGGTCTGTAACATCTATAATGACTTAAATTATAGCATGAACATTATCAGAGTAAAGCTTTTTCCTTTTTCATGAAAAGATAAAGCTAAAACATGGCTACAAAATCTTAGATCATGATCCATTCGTGCTTGGGATGAAATGCAACAATAATTTTTAAAGAAGTTTTTTTCGTCTCACAGAACAAACTCTTTCAAAAGACAAATCATCACTTTCACTCAAAAACCAGGAGAAACATTTTACCAATGTTGGGATAAGTATTGAGACTTGTTTAATACTTGCCCTCATCATGGTTTTGAAACATGGAGATTGGTTTCATATTTTTATGAAGGGTTAACACCTAGAGATAGGCAAATGGTTGAATTGATGTGCAATGGAACTTTTGAAGATAAAGACCCCAATGAAGCAATGGAGTACCTAGACTTACTAGCTGAAAATGCTCAAAATTGGAACATTACAAGCACTTATGAGGCACCAAGTAAAACCCAACCTCATACATCTAGTGGAGATATGTACAACCTTAGGGAAGATCATGACCTCCAAGCCAAGTTTGCATCTTTAGCTAGAAAAGTCGAGGCACTAGAATTGAAAAGGAGTGGTCAATTAAAATCTGTTCAAGACATTGTATGTCAAATCTGTGAAACCAATGACTGTCCAACTTTGCCTTCTTTTAAGGAATGTCTCCATGAACAAGCCCATATTTTAAATAGTTTCCAAAGGCCCAATCATAACCCATACTCACAAACATACAACCCTGGTTGGAGAAATCACCCAAATTTCAGTTGGAAGAGTGATAACAATAATGCACAAACTTCACAGCCACCATTTCAAGCACACCATAATTTTCAAAATTCTCATGGATATGCACCTCCTTATGCTCCCCTCCTAGAAGAAATCTTGAGGAAACATTGTATGCATTCATTGAAAAGCAAGAGACAATCAACACTCAACTTGCTCAAAGCATGACAGATTTTAAAGATGCTCTTGTAAAATTGACATCTGCTCTTAATTTTCAAGAGAAAGGTAAGTTTCCATCTCAACCACAGCAAAATCCAAAGGGGCAATACAATGCAAATTCAAGTAGTTCTGGAGGCCAACACATGGATCAAGTCAAATCAGTCACTACTCTTCGCAGTGGTAAGGTTATTGAAAAACTCATTCCTGAACCTTGTGAGAAAGATGATAAGTCAATCTCTGAGGGTAAGGAAGGGGTTGAATCTGAACATTGCAAAGAAAAGACTGATTTCCTGTCAGCACTTCCATTTCCACATGTCATGACCAAACAAAGAAAAGTCAATCACAACTCTGAAATCTTTGAAACTTTCAAATAGGTAAGGATCAATATACATTTGTTGGATGCTATTACACAGGTACCTTCTTATGCTAAATTTTTGAAAGATCTGTGCACTGTGAAGAGAAAACTGAATGTGAAAAAGAAAGCCTTTTTAGCCGAACAAATGTTATTCTTCAAAACAATAATGCTTTGAAATATAAAGACCCTGGTTGTCCTACAATTTCTTGCTTTATTGGAGAACATAAAATTGAAAGAGCTTTACTTGATCTTGGAGCTAGTGTGAATTCACTTCCATATTCAGTTTTTTAGAGTCTCAATCTAGGTGAGTTAAAACCAACTTCTGTAACTCTCTTACTTGCTAGTAGCTCTGTAAAAGTGCCTAGAGCAATAGTTGAAGATGTGTTAGTACAAGTCGATAAATTCATTTATCCTGTGGATTTTATTGTCTTGGATACACAACCTGTTGAAGCATGTAATTCATTTCCTGTTATTTTAGGACGTCTGTTTCTTACAACTTCTAATGCATTGATTAATTGTAGGAATGGACTGATGAAGCTATCTTTTGGAAACATGACTTTAGAGATGAATATTTTCAACATTTGCAAGCAACCTAGAGATGATAATGATTTACAGGAAGTGGACTTTACTGAAAAATTAGTTCATGATCAATTTCAAACCACCTCTAGTGAAATTAAGAACGATGAATTTGATGATTTGCAAATGTTTTACTTTCAGGAATAATCAAAGGCAAATAGTTGGAGACCAAAAATTGAGGAATTGCCACCACGATCAATTGAGTCCATACCTTCAAATGTTTAACCACCAAAACCTAATTTGAAGCCATTACCATTCAATCTCAAATACTCATTTTTGGGAGAAAATGAAACTTTTCCGGTGATAATCTCTTCCAAACTTAACACACATCAAGAAGGTAAGTTATTACAAACTCTGAAAATGCATAAAAATACATTAGGAATTAGTCCTTTGATTTGCACACACAGGATCTATTTGGAGGAAAATGCTAAACCCTCTAGAGAAATGCAACGAAGGCTTAATCCTAATATGAAAGAAGTAGTGAAAAATAAAGTTATTAAGCTTCTAGACAATGGAATTATTTATCCTATTTATGATAGCAAATGGGTAAGTCCTACCCAAGTTGTACCCAAGAAGTCTGGAGTCACTGTGATAACAAATGAAAAAAATGAGTTAATTCCAACTAGGACTATTATTGGTCGGTGCATGTGTATTGAAACTAATTCAATGACTAGAAACAATCATTTTTCTTTACCTTTCATGGATCAAATCCTAGAAAGAGTTGTAGGTCATGAATTTTATTGTTTCCTAGATGGCTATTCAGGTTACAACCAAATTGAAATTACATTGGAAGATCAAAAGAAGACTACTTTCACATGTCCATTTGGTACTTTTGCATATCGAATGATGCCTTTTGGATTATGTAATGCACCAGCCACGTTTCAAAGATGCATGCTCAATATATTTAGTGATATGGTTGAACGTTTTCTTGAAATTTTTATGGATGATTTTTCTGTTTTTTGTGATTCATTTGATGATTGTTTGACTAACTTAGAAAAGGTTTTGAGCAGGTGTGAAGAGAAGAATCTTGTACTAAATTGGGAAAAATGTCATTTTATGGTAACAAACGGCATTGTACTTGGTCACATTGTTTCATCAAAAGGAATTGAGGTTGACAAATCTAAAATCAAGTTAATTGCTAACTTGCCAACACCAAAATCTATTAAAGATGTTAGATCATTCTTAGGACATACTGGTTTTTATAGAAGGTTCATCAAATATTTTAGTGTAATATCTAAGCCCTTGAGTAACTTTCTAACAAAGGATAATATTTTTAAATGGACTAAACATTGTGAAGAAGCCTTTGTTAAACTTAAAAACTTACTTACTTCTGCTCCTGTCATTCAACCTCCTGATTGGTCATTATCTTTTGAAATAATATGTGACGCTAGTGATTATGTTGTGGGTGTTGTCTTGGGACAAAGAAAAGATAAGAAACCTTATGTGATTTACTATGCAAGTAAAACTTTAAATAGTGCTCAAACAAATTACACCACTACTGAAAAAGAATTACTTGCAGTAGTATTTGCATGTGAAAAATTCAGGTCTTATCTTGTTGGCTCACCTGTTGTTGTTTTTAGTGATCATGCAGCATTGAAATATCTTCTTTCTAAGAAAGATTCTAAGGCTAGATTGGTGCGGTGGATTTTGTTACTTCAAGAATTTGATATCACAATCAAAGACAAGAAAGGCACCGAAAATGTTGTCGCAGATCATTTGTCAAGATTGACAACAGATTCAAGATCTGACATCACACCAATTGATGACTACTTTCCTGATGAATCTTTATTTTCTGTCTTTACAATGCCTTGGTTTGCTAATATTGTTAATTTTCTTGTTTCAGGACAATTGCCAGCTCATTGGAGTACCCAAGACAAAAGAAAGTTCTTGAACGAAGTGAAGAACTTTTATTAGGATAACCCTTATTTATTCAAATATTGTCCTGATCAAATATTTTGAAGATGCATTCCTGACAATGAGGTAAGTAGTGTCATTAAATTTTGTCATTCTAAAGCATGTGGGGGTCATTTCTCATCAAGAAAGACCACTGCAAAAATCTTACAAAGTGGATTTTACTGGCCCACCATATTCAAGGACTCACGTGCATTCTGCAAGACTTGTAAAAATTGTCAAAAGTTGGGATCTATTTCAAAACGTCACATGATGCCTTTAAATCCTATTCTTGTCATTAAGATCTTTGACTGTTGGGGTATAGATTTCATGGGTCCATTTCCTCCATCATTTGGTTTCTTGTACGTATTAGTCGCAGTAGATTATATTTCAAAATGGATAGAGACAATTCCAAGTCAAAACAATGATCACAAAACACTGATAAAGTTTTTGAAAGAAAATATTTTGAGTCGATTTGGAATCCCTCAAGCCATGATAAGTGATGATGAAACACATTTTTGCAACAAGTCATTTGAGTCTTTAATGAAGAAATATGGAATCACACACAAAGTTGCCACCCCTTATCACCCTCAGACAAGTGGATAAGTAGAGCTTGCTAATAGGGAGATCAAACAGATCTTGAAGAAAACAGTGAACCCTAATAGAAAAGACTAGTTGTTAAGACTTAATGATGCACTTTAGGCTTATCGAACTGCTTATAAAACATTATTAAGTATGTCACCTTATTGATTAGTCTATGGAAAACCTTGTCACTTGCCTGTGGAACTTGAACATAAAGCTTATTGGGCTATTAAAGCTTTCAATTTTAACATTGATGATGCTAGTCAGCTGCAAAAATTACAAATAAATGAGCTTGAGGAAATAAGAAATGATGCATATGAAAATTCAAGAATTTATAAAGCAAGAATTAAAGAGTTTCATGACAAGAAAATACTGAGAAAAACACTCAATGTTAGTCAAAAAGTCTTGCTTTATAATTCTTGACTCAATTTATTTCCTGGAAAACCAAGATCAAAATGGAACGGTCCTTTTATTGTGAAACATGTGTATCCATATGGGGCCTATGATATCAAGAATCCAAAGAATGGCAATGTTTTCAAGGTAAATGGACATCGTTTGAAAATTTACTTTGACAATTTTTCAGTTGAAAATAACTCTATTGAATTGAGTGATCCTGTATATAAAGATTGATTCTTTTTCTCACATTGTTTTGTGTTTCATTTTGGTGTGAATTTTGTTTTGCTAGTCTCTTTCACCCCAGTCAAATGGCAGATAACGATAATCTGTGACTGAAGTTGGTTCTTTCAGTTTCCCATAATAACTGATATCTGTATATATTTGTGCAATTCTTTGCTCTTTCTCCCTTCTTTGAATCTCTTTGAATCTCTTCTCCAATTCTAATTTAAAAATTGACACCACTCTTGAAAAATTGAAAAAGTATTTTCTCACTTTGTCTTCAAATGCGATTGCAAAAATTTACCATGCTAGGTGTGCAAGATTGAGGTTGTTAATGAATCATGGAATTCTTGAAGATATTCGCTGGCTAATTGAAGCAAAGGTCCAATTATTAGGTGAGTCCTCTAATTCTTTCATTTCATACATGCTTGGGACAGGTAAAAGCACTTTTGCAAAGAAACATCGTGCAAAACGACTGAAAGTCTGTCACAGATGTGCCAGATGAACTTGTAATGCAACATGTTGTTCTTTAGGAATGGTATCTGTAAACTGTGAAGATAAAATACAATTCATTAAGGATGGCCTGAGTAAAGGGTCTTTAGATAATCTTCTATTTAGTCTTGAGACGCATCCTAATGGAGATGTGCATCATGCAATTCATGATTTATGGCCACAATTCCATAAAGAACATGCTTGACATAGTCTTGGAAATTTGACTAAAAAAGATCATGTTTGCCAGTTTTTAAGAAAACTAGATGGGAAGTCCATCCCCGACTCATAGAGGGTGTTTAAGCCGTTCTCGAACGTAAAACCAAGGGAGGACGTGAGCCACAATCACAACTACCTGTACATACACATGCTTAAAATAAATAAAGAGAGAGAGAGTGTGTGTGTGTGAGACTCTAGCTGGCCTATATATAGGTGGTATGATTGCATTTTCAATTTCTCATCTAGAAAATCTTCTCTGCCTTCCCTTGATTTCTACTCAACCAATACATTCAAAAAATATAGAAGTGTGTAGAAATGGCAGGTTCCTTAAGTCATCACATAAGAAATATTTGTGTTTTTGGTGAATCCAGTCTTAGAAAAGAAAAGGAGTTTTTAGAATCAACAAATCATCTTAGTCAGGTACTAGCTAAGAGAAAGATTCATTTAGTGTATGGAGGAGACAGCCTTGGGTTAATGAGGGGTGTGTTAATAGCTGCATTTTTAGGAGGTAGTCAGGTTTTGGGGGTTGTCCCCAAAGCTTTAGCAAAAGGGGACATCATTGGCAAAACAATTGGAGAGGAACTACAGGTCCCCAAAATGTCTGATTGACTGAATGCAATGTTTAACCATGCTGATGCCTTCATTACTTTACCAGGTGGTCTGGGCACATTGGAAGAGATCTTTCATATTTCCTCTTGGACTCAACTGCACATTCACCATAAACCCATAGGTCTGTTAAATGTTAATGGTTTTTATGATAATTTGTTGTCTTTTCTTGATCAAGCTATGGAACAGGAATTTCTAACATCTTCGGCATAACAAATCATAATCTCTGCTACTACTGCTGAATAATTAATTGACCAACTATAATCTTTCATCCTTGTAATTGATCCCTCCATAAGTCGCATAAATTGGTCAACTGAGAAAAGCCGTAAAAAGCTTAGATTGGATTTGAGCCTTCGTTTGTGAATCCTTGTGTATTTTGGTTTTATTAATAGCATATTATTTTGTGTTGTTATTTCTTATATTTGTTTAAGTGTGTTTCAGGTTTGTCAGTGTTCGTTGTTTCAGGTGATGTCTTCTATACTCTATCTTTCTACCTTATGACATTGAGGACAATGTCTCATTCTGGTTGGGGGAAGAGGATAGGAGTTGACATTAAAAAAAAAACTAACTTACTGATTGTTTTTGCTATTATTAAAACCATTTGACAAAACTGTTATTAAGATGAGAGAGTAAGGAGAAATTTTATTGACTCTTGAGACGCATCTTAGTAAATGTTCTTGTCAAGGTCTATCAGAATACTTCTTGAAATATTCAGGTTTACAAACTCTCGCATTGTTATCACATAATTCTGCTCATATACTCATTTAACAAGTATTCTTAAACCTTCATTTTCACACACACACTTTAACATATGATTGTGGGTTGCACATTGGATTATTATATTATTTATGTTTTTTTGTTAAAGGTAACAACTAAGGGAAAGGGATAGTATATGGATAGTATATAATTTGCAAAAAAAACAAACAAAAAAATGATGATAATAAAAACGTAGATAAGTTTGGTTCCGTAACTTCCCTAACCTAAGCAATTAAGCCCGAAGGGGTATTTTAACACCTAATACCCTAAAGTCAATTGACTTGGGAGCTATTGGCTCAAAGCTTGTTACATGGGTTGAGGAGAAAAGCTTAAGGGAATCAAACATTGCACTATCTACGTATCAGTATCTGCAACCCGAGTTACTAAGCTCGTAGGGGTGTCTCAACACCTAATGCCCTAAGACCAACTGGTCTGGGAATCATTAGCCGAAAGCTCGTTACATACGTTAAAGATGCATTGTGTTATAAGTTATATGTATATATATTTAAAAATAAAGAAAAAGATAATAATCTCAACCCAAGGAAGTTAACCTTAAATATTAGAACAAAAATTTTGTTTTCTTTCAAGTAAAGCCAATAACTATGTGCTGATATATTAAGCACAAAAGGAAGGTTTATTAATATCTTGTTTAAGAGGTATTAAGCAGATATATAAATTTAATGAGAGTTTATTTATCTGGATAGATTAATGGAAGTTGAATGATGAATGTCTTGCTTTGTGGAATTTGCAAATTGTTTTTCTATTTTAACGCTTTGATTACTAGGGACTAGTAATAAGCTGGTTAAGGGGTATGATTAGTACTTAAAAGTGCATTTTTATCAAGGTTTTATATCATCATTTTGCACTTAAATTATCAATAACTCATTAACTAAAGCATGTTTTATAATAACAAGTTTGATACCATAAGATACCTTTAATTTATGGTAAATGTTCATCTTAAATGCAGGCCTATCACATAAATAAAAGAATTGATTGATGAGTTTAAGTACTGAAATTGAAAGGACAAAGAGAAGGCCAAACTTAGAAAAGAGATGCTGGTTCAGTCCAAATTGAAACACTATTCGGTCATCGGGTCATATCTGGAGCTGTAGATCTTGGATTAGGTCTGCTTTATATGGATGGAAAGCTAAAACATAGGCTTAAAACGTTCATGAGAAGTCCAAGATTTAAAAAGGCCATTTTCAAGTCCAAATTGTAGCAACAACGGAGAAGTCCGAATCTGTCCTACAGCCCAGACACTATTTAGTGTTCAGCCCATATCTTGAGTTCTAGAAGTCCAAATGACCTCAATTTTGTTTTCCTGGAAATTTGATACAATGTCCTATACCTTTCATGATTTAAGTCTATTCAAATTCTGAAGTTATCAATGATGTTTGGTTCAGACAAGAAGATAAGGATTGTCACCAAGTCAAGATGTGGTCACCCACTCAACAATTAGTCATCAAATAAATAGTTTCAAATTTTGGTCTATAAAAGGAGGCATTTGCCATGCATTTAGGCATCTTGATTTTCAGATCAAGATCATGTTCTTGCTCTCTCTTTATATTTTTATAATGCTAAGTTTTGTTTATATTAATATCTTGTTTATGCTTTTCATTTCTTTTCCTTTACTTAGTTAACTTATATCTTATTTATGTTCTTATCTTGTTTATTTATGTTTCTCTCTTTCATTATGTTTAGCTAAGTTTATTATGTCAAGGTGAAAAGGTTACACTAATGGTGTAAGAATAAGTATAGTATAAACTCAACATGGACCTTAATGTTTGATACTAATAAATTTTATATTTGTTATCTTGTTCACTTTTAATACTTTGCTTGTTAAATGGTTAATCTAGATTTATGTTGTATAACTTTTGGTACAACAAATACTTGGCACTTTCATAGCCAAAACCGTATGGTATAACCGACACCTGTGCTATGAAAGGAACTTAATTTGTTGTTAACATAAGTTATAATTATGAATGCCTGACAACATTTATAAGTATTAGCATTATTCAAATAAGATAACTAATGTAATCATGTTAACAATTTATAATCCGATTGGAACCTCCTTTGTGTGTGGTTTCTAGTTGAGTAATAAGAGTTTATACTATACTTGTTTGAAATACTATTAGTGAATCCTCTAACCTTGATAACTGTTTTTATCATTGTTTAATCCTTATATCAATATCACATCTCGAAGTTCTATTTATTATTGCTGTTATTATTATTGTTGTTGTTGTTGTTATTGTTGTTTTTTATAATTTATATAGTTAACCTCCCTGTGGTTCGATTGCCGGGTTATTTATTACTTCAACACTCCTGCACTTGAGAGAAGACATCAATCTTTTGATTGTGTCAAGAAACAACACAAAAACTAAAAAATAGGCATTGATTCCAAACCTAAATGACTATCAACTCAAAATAGCAAATGTATTTTTACATAAAGAGCTTCAAAATCTGACCATTTTCACTTTAGATTGTCAGGTTAGCTACTTAGAAGTAGGGGTTATCCTTTTATTAATAGAAAGTGTCCCTGCCCTTTTGCTGCCATCTTTGGCAAACTTTAAATCCAAGCTTAATATAAAGAAAATGACAGGAAAGTAATCGAGAACATCTCATGGCAATCGAAACTCAGTATTGAAACAAAAGAAAGATCTAGCGGACCTCATGGAATCCATTTTCAAGGTAAGAATGTGTATACCTTTTTAGTTTCAAAAATCTAAATATGGATTGGTTATTGGTATTGCTTCCCTTTCTTCTTGTTTTCAGACCTCCCTAGATCATAACTGAAGGCTTGGAAACGTTCTAGGTAGGACCCTTACCCTTTAGCCTAAGTTTCTGTTGGAAACGTTCTAGGTAGGACCCTTGCCCTTTAGCCTAAGTTTCTTTTCTCTTTTCTTTTCTTTTCTTTCCCTTTATTTCTCTCTGTTTTCTCCCCCTAGTTTTCTCTTATATCTATTTTTTTTTTGTTCTTCAACCTCCTCTTTTATAGGCAGGTTTAGGCCTTCTAGATGGGTTGTCTAAGGTTTCAAATGAATAAAACCTAGCTGGTTTTTCCATGGGGGTGCTAGTTTTAGGAGTAGGTGGTTTTGTAAGGTGCTTAGGGACCAAGGTGAGTGTTTCTTCTCCTTGGATCTTAAGAAAAAGGTTTTAAACCCTTGATATGATCTTTCTAGAGGTTTCTAAATGGAAACCACCAAGAAAGTTAGGCGCTCTTCTGCAACTGAATATCCCTGTCAAAGCTGATTGAGTTGGCCATTTTCAGGACTTCATCGGAGTATCTCTGATGTCAACGTCACTTGATACCATCTAGACTTGGTAGAGGAGGTGCATGCCTTTCGACTGAACCCACTCTTGCTTGATTTGGAAGTCTATAGCTCTTATATTCAATCGTTTGAAAGTGTCCACTCAAACAACGTAACGTCTGAAACTATGGTTTTGGCTGACTAGGGACAAGATGTTGTGGAGATCCATAGAGAAAATGGGACGTAAATGTTTGTTATTGTGGACATGGAGTTGTAGAGGGGGTGTTTCTTAGTCAAATGGTGGTGGTTTCAGCCTTGGGGTGGTCGGAAACGTCGCATTCAGTCGTTTGAAAGTACCCCCTCAATCAGCCAAAAACTAAAAAAGAAAAAGAAGCACAATACTTTGAACATTATTTCGACTTACCAACCTTGCTTAGCATTATGGTCTTTCATAATTGGGCTTGGGAATTTCTTTTTGAGTTTGCTTCAGGTGTATTTTCTCACATTTATCCTATTATTTAAAAATGGGTAGCAACAACCATTAACAAGATGACTTTAAACCCATTCAATAATGTTTGTTTTTCCCCGTAACATGTATTTAGTAGATCATACAAGATTTCTTCCTCTTATTTCTTTACTTGGTCGAAGCTTATCATACAAGATTTCTTCCTCTTATTTCTTTACTTGGTCGAAGCTTAGGTTCTTATTTATTTAGTGTTCTTCTTTCATCTTACATTAACTAACATATTTTCAAATCAACACATTGTCATTTATTTCTATTATACTTAATCACAACATGAGTTATACTATGTTAACTACATCAATTGACATCATAACAAGGAAGAAGAAATGAATCTCTATGAATAAAAATCTTGTCCATAATTAATACAGTTATACTAGAGCAATCATTTTTATCATGTTCATATATTTACATTCAAAGAAATATCCCTCGTATCATTCCTCATTTGGCTGAAACCTAACCCCAAGCTTACTAGATGTTCCTTTCTTTAATTCTTCTTGTCTTAACATGTTTTCAAGCTAGTACCACATTCCATAATAGTTGCATAAAATATCTCAAGTACACATTCACTAACATTCAACTCACCCAACACACAATGAACCTAACAGATATCATGATTTACTTCCCAATCTTTTAGTTAAATTTAGAAGTTCCCACCATCAACATGCTCTTACAACACACTATATGCATAGAAATCTAAATTGAAAGAACACCCTCGTGCTTTCCCATTTGGCTAAAAGTTAAGGGTCTCTCTTAAGCTAAATTCATTCAACAATTTTCATACATTTCCTTGTCATTAAACTTTTATTTCACAATTCTACACTTAATTTTCATTTCCCCCAAGTTTCATCCATAAACCCTAACTTGAATAATTGAATATTTATTCAATTTTTATAATTAAACACTAATTAATGATAATATTTTATAGAAGAGTAACTCACTTAATAAATTTGGATGAGTAATGACAAATTCCCAAGCGAATTTCTTCATCAACACCTTCTTCTTCTCAACTTATGGTCTCTTTCTACCTCTAAATTTTCCTTGCTATTAGCCCTTTATCCTCTCTTTCTTTCTCCCTATAAACTTGTTTCTCTCACATCACCCAATCTCTCCCTATCTAAACTTGTTTTTCTCACATAATCATCAAATTTCCATTTCATCTTTTACATTGAGATGGTAGCTACAATTTCAATTTGAAATAAATAGGAGAAGGAAATAAAAGAACTTATTTTTTGTTCTTTTCCTTAAGCTATTGTTGACCTTTCAATTATAAAGGCTGACTTGTATTTTTTTTAATAATTTTTCCCAAATTATACTTCTTAATATTTCTTAGATGGACCCCTCTTGGCCACTAATAATTTTGAATGGTCTTTTCAAAATCTAATTGACCTAAAATTTAAAAAGAAGGTTGACCAAAATATCAAGATGTTACTCGTAAATTTTATCTCAATCTAACGGTCAGATTGAGAGTTATATATGATAGAGTAAAATTGGCCAACATGTAATTTTTACACTAAAATCCAAAATTTTGTATTGTTTTATCTACTTATTTCATCCATATTTTTAACTAATTCATTATGAACTTCCATACCTATTTATAATATAAATTTTCATCAATTTTTGTTCCTTTTCAAGTTAAAAACGGTGTGATTGCACACAGGCTTATACTGGTGGTCAAAATCATTCGCACATAGAACCTTACATTAATTCATTTAAAAAATCTAAAATACTTTTTTAAATATTTTCACCTTAAATTCATAAAAATTATCCATATTTATCATTAATTTATTAATTTTTGAGCTACGGGTCTACATTGTACTCTTTACATTTATTGGGTCATATTTTTCAGATTCACATATTTTTAATATCAAGTTTAAACAAATTACATCGAATTTCCTTAATTTATATCCCAGAACATTACTTTCGCTTTTTATGATTTGGTAGTTATATGCATTTCGTTGTTTTTTTATTTTCCTTCATTTTCATACTTTTATTTTTAAATCAATACATGAACATTTTATTTCAAATTCTCAAAATTCAAAGTCATCTTTTTAACTCTAATACTCGATTTACTCACTCAACATGATATTTTTTATTATTAACTTTGTGGATTTTATCCAATAGTTTACACTAATTCTCAATCAATCCAATATTAAATGATAAAATTAGAAGAAAAAAATTAATTAAGAAAAAAAAACTTGTGTCAACCGGGTTAACCTGCTAAACCCACAATACGTATCATGAGAGCATCATAATTCAATAAAAAAATATATAATATTAAATGATAAAATTTTTTAAAAAAATTATTAAAAAAAGAGGAAAAAAAACAAAGCACTATTTAAATAAATAGTGCTTTTTTAAGGAGGGGTACAATAAAACTCCCTTCTTTTTTAGTTTATAGTTAATTTTGAATCATACCTCTTACATACGACTAACTAATAACCATCTAAAATTAAATATTAAATGATAAAATTAAAAAAATCATTAAAATAAAATTAAAAAAGAGAAAAAAAAACAAAGCACTATTTAAATGAATAGTGCTTTTTTAAAGAAAGGTACAATAAAGCACCTTTCTTTTTTAGTTTATAGTTAATTTTGAATCATACCTCTTACGTACGACTAACTAATAACCATCTAAAAATAAATATTTAGCGTGGAAAACAAGTTTTAACCTTGAATCATAATCAAAAGCCATTTCTATAAATAATGATGAAATATAATCAAAGTTAAATATGTATTTGGCAAAAAAAGAAAAGAAAAAAAAAATACTGTAAGCAATTTCTTGAAAGATTGAAGTTAAAATTGAAAGTTTTCATATATTTAGTAAAGTAAAATTTGACACAAATTTAGTTAAAAATTAATCCTTTATAATAAAAATTAAAAG
>Ga0325414_1001085_pt1 | contig 25283 bp, 20 predicted proteins | sample PopdelMetagenome_8_FD_206183 | JGI IMG/M metagenome (GOLD analysis project Ga0325414, IMG submission 206183) | Populus deltoides microbial communities from Bellville, Georgia, United States - Leaf-PdKOR-R3 | ecosystem: Host-associated > Plants > Phyllosphere > Phylloplane/Leaf | place: USA... | reverse complement strand
TGGTATTTGAATTTTTGTTCCATTTTTTTATGTTATTTTCTCTTGCTCATTAATTAGTGAGTTATTAATTATATATGTTGAATTTAATTTGAATAAGAATAATTTAATGTACATAAGAATAAAAATAATTTTTTTTATATTTTATTTCTATTATATAATTTAAATCATTAAATTCAAAATATAATTATGAGAGAGTTAAAACTTAAAATATTGGTGTTTTTTAATAATATTTTAAATGTAACCATGAATTTAAAATTAAAAATCTAAATTAGATGAGGTAAATAAATAAAATTTTATTATTTGTTTTTAGTAAATCATGTTTTTTAAATTTAAATTCAATGTTAATACTAAAAAAAACAGTTTTTTTTTTTGTAATTTCTATATAATATTAATGCAACATTAATTGAGAATGGTTTTATGAAATTAAATTTTGAATCTTACACGATTCAATCCAAATCCTAGAAGTACATTAATAGAGTATACTATTGCTTAAGACATATACACCCTCTCTTTCTTTACGCAAACATCATGACAAAAGTACCCTAATATTTTTATATCAGACCATCTCCAATAAAAAAATACTATTAAAAAATCAAATGAATAAAATAATTTTATGAATAGTATAAATATAAATTTTTTTATTATGTGCATTTTAATAGTAAAAACTTATTTAAAAAATTAATTATATTTTAATATATTTCATGTTAAATCATGATGTTATTAATATAATTATATAACTAATTTAAATATTTTATATATAATATAATTATGATGTTATTAATTATATAATTAATATGAGTAATTTATAAAAGTAATATGAAATTAATGAAGTAATATGAAAGTTAAAAAATATAATTTAAAATTTATTTATATGAATATTTTTAATTTTCAGCTTTATATGTTATTGTTAAAAATTTAATTTTTTAAAAGTAAATTCAAATTCAAACTTTGAAAAAAACCGCCAACATTTTAAATTTGAATTTTTAATTTTTTTAAAAAAAATTCAAGCTTTTAAAAAATAACTGCCAATATTTTAAATTTTAAAATTTCAAATGAGAAAAAATTAACCGCCAACATTCTAAGATTTTAAAATTTGAAAAAATAATCCATCTATAAATATTCTTATATACCTTAACATTTTTTTCTCATTATTTTCTTCTCTCCAATCTTTATTATATTTCATTAAAATTCATTATGAATCATTCTAATTTTAATTTTTATGATGCTTTTGATTTTAATGATGACACTCTTGTGTTCGCTTTTCAAGTTACTACCGCTGTGGTTGCTGAAGAAGAATCGAATAATCAAGGGCGGAGAACAGGGTATCATGGCTCTATTCTTGGTCACCATATTGTCAATCGTAATAGAAAGGAAGGTGAGTTAAGGATATATAATGATTATTTTGCTGAAAATCCTAAATTCACTTAAAGTCAATTTCATAGAAGATTTAGGATGAGTCATCATCTTTTTCTTCGGATCGCAAATGCAGTGGAAGCTCATAATCCATATTTAAATAAAGGACAGATGCTCTTGGTGTTCTTGGTTTATCTTGCCTTTAAAAGGTAATTGCAACTCACAAAATACTTGCATATAGTATTCCTGCAGATCTTACTGATGAATATCTTCGAATTGGAGAAACCACTGCGATAGAAAGTCTTAAAGCTTTTGTCAAAGCAATCGTAGAAGTTTTTGGTAATTGGTATCTAAGGACACCAAACGAGGCTCATATTTGTCGATTATTATCAATTGGAGAGCAACGTGGATTTCTAGGGATGTTAGGGAACATTGATTGCATGCATTGGAAATGAAAGAAATGCCCAATTGCATGGCATGGGATGTATATTGGTCATTGTCATGAACCAACTATAATTCTAGAGGCAGTGGCTTCACAAGATCTTTGGATATGATATGTCTTTTTTGGAATGTCTGGATCATTAAATGATATTAATGTTCTTGATCGGTCACCTATTTTCACTGCACTTGTTGAAGGTCGAACTGCTCCTATCAATTATACAATTAATGGGCATGAATATATAATGGGATACTATTTAGCAGATGGGATTTATCCTAATTGGTCAACCTTTGTTAAGACAATCTCAAGGCTATTAGGAGCAAAGAGAAAATATTTTGCAAGTAAGCAAGAGTCTGCAATAAAGGATGTGGAGCGGGCATTTAGGGTGCTCCAATCTTGTTTTGCAATTATACGTGGACCTATTCGATACTGGAATGAAGAAACGCTTGCATAATAATGTATAATATGATTATTGAGGATGAAGGAGCAATGAACCTTGGATTTGACCATGAACGTGAAGTCAATTCCTTTATATCAGTGTCACATGGTGAAATACCAGAACTACATGATTTTCTTTAAACTCATAATCAAATCAGGGATAGAGCAACTAGCTCTCAACTACAAGAAGATTTGGTTGAACATTTGTGGGAACAATATGGCAACGAGTAGAATCATTAGATTTGAACTTCTTATATCATCATAACTTTCAGGTTTTTTATGTTTTTTTTTCATTATGGTCATTATCTTTTAAGTTAATTAATCCTACTTATTGTTGTTAAGTGTTAGAAGAACTTCAAAAAAGTATTATGAATTGATACCACTTTTATAACAATATATTTAAAATAACCAAGAAATTTCTACATATTTAATTAAAAATACATTACATTAAACAATAAATCAATCTAGTTAATTAAAAATTAAAACCCCTCTTTTGTATAATTTCTAACTTTCTATTTTGAAAATACGCTGCAGAAATTGGATCCAAATTAGAAATATTCATTTTCATAATTTGTTCTTCTTTCTCAATCCTGTCCAATTCTTGTTTCTCTTGACTTTGTTGAATCATTATAGCTTGTTGCTCTAACAAAAGTTTTCTGTCTTGTTTCTTCTGATCCTCAATTTCAACTAGAGTATCCATGAATTGTTGTAAGAGATTTGTTACAGTTACCTCCTCAACTTTATCTTTTCCTTGTTTACGTTTAAGTCATTCCTTTGCAACCTTCTACCAATTGGTCTATCTTGATAAATCAATGGTTCACTGTCTTCTCCTAAACTAACAGAATCAGGGGTAGATGGAGCTGATGAAGCCGGACTTGCATTGACATGACCTTTTTGTTTCTTGTTTGACCTTCGATGTTGACTTGCACGCTCAAATTGTCATTTGGGTTCTTTTCTTAAGATAACCCAACAATGTTCTAGTTGAAATCATTTGCCAACGCAAGAAGCATACATTTATCGAGCATCATTAATCTGGTAAAAAATTAGAGAAATTAAATAATGTTAAAATATTTGTTAAACAATTTAATATGAAAATGAATATTAAAACCACCCTTGATTCTTCGATCATTTCACTTTGTTGACGATTTTCAATTTGAGTAACAAATCCAACAAATTTACCAACTTCTCTATTTATTTCTTGCCATCTACTTGAGATGCCTATTTGGGAACGATTATTCAAGTTTCCTCCATTCTCTACAAAGCAAGCATGTACTCGAGTCCAGAATTGTTTTGTTTGTTGTTCATCTCCTGTAATTGGATCCTTGTTTGTATTTAGCCATGTAGAGATAAGTAAACAATCTTCCTCTGGTGAGAAATTTTTACTTCTTTGTGATTTTTTTACCGAATGGACATTCAACTTCGAGTATGTTAAGTCATCAATTAATTGATTAGAATCACTTGGTTGAGAGAGAATATCTTCTGACTCACTCATAAGAAAGTTGGTAAAAGAGTTTGGAAAATTTGAATCCATCTACATAAAAAAAAAAACTCAAGTTAAAACCTTACAAGAGAGTGTAAAAAAAGCTCACATTCAATGTCTAGCAATTTTATAGTTTCCATACATGTGAATTAATAATAAGCATTGCCTCCTACTTGTTCTAATATAACAATTTGACCATTTTTTGAACTAAAAGAGGATTGATATACTGGTTTAATTGTATTTTTAACAAGACAAAATATAATTGACCTCAAATTAAAACAGACAATCAAAAATAAATTTTAAATATGTCACTCTATATTTTTATCAATATCAACTACCATTATTAATTCCTCTCAATTTTATCAAAGATAACAACATAAATAAAAAATATCTTCCTTAACCCATATCAAAAACATAAAATAACAAAGAAATAAAAATCATCACAAATATTAACTTAACAACAAAAGGTCTAAAAAATCAAGAGATATAAAAGAGAATATAAAAAAAGCTTTTAAACAAGCATACCTTTTAATTTCAGCTAATTAACACAACCGATGTTATTAATTAACCGGAGAATAATTGATTCTTTTTTAAAAAAATTTGAGAGAAGGGTGAGGCACAATACAAAATTTTAAAATTTACAAGTCTTTTCCTCCTGCTTTTAAAGGAAAAAAAATAAACTATTGGCCAACGGCTATAAAAATAGTTGTTGGCCAACAGTCATTTGCTTTTGTCATTTCTACAGGGAAATGTAGAAATGGCTGTTCATAGGACAAATAGCTAAAATGGCTATTCGTTTTTCTGAGGCACTAGAATGAAGAAATGCAGAGGCAAAAGCTAAAAGTACAATTTTTTACATTTGGCTCTTTATTTAGCTCTCGTTGGAGATGCTCTCATACGTTATAAAACTTGGCTTGTGTCATGGCCAGCTCAATATCCGTAAATCAATTCAAAACATCTTTTGAAAAATTATTTTAAAGTTTTATGATGTTATTTTAAGAAAAGTCGAATTGAATTTAATTTAAGTTTAATTGTTTTTTTTTATACAATGAAAATTAATATGCAATGGAAATTAAAAGACATAAGAACTCTTCTAAAATTGGTACTCGATGAATCGGCCATAAGAAGAGAGTTTAACTATGGAGGAAGAATGTCCCACACCTTGAACAAATCATGATTCTTTGCACCATGTTTAGCCAAAAAATCAACACAAGCATTCGTTTCCCTCAAAGTATGTTGCATACAAACCTCCCTGTAGACACAATTTTGAGCACCTGAAATTAAACAAGCACATGTGTGCAAATATATAATTTTATTAAATATATAATCGGGTACAATCTCTATCTAATATATTCTTTCAAAAGAATATGACAATCCTCTGATTCTTCCCTTGGATTTGATGTATGGTGACTTGATTTATTTAAGAAATCAAGCCAAGATTTGTGTTTTACAAGAACGTGAATTTGGACGTGTATTGCGAAGCAAGATTTGGTGATTTGATACTTTGAAGAGTACCTTTGATTTGTCTTTAAAATGTTGTTGAAGAACTCTTATGGGATGTTTAGGCTTGATCCAACAAAGCTTCGTTTTTTATAAACTTCAAGCGTAGATGAAGGAGGCTTGAGAACTTTTGAGAGAGCTTCTTTGCTTGAAGAGAGAGAGAGAGAGAGAGAGAGAGAGAGAGAGAGAGAGAGAGAGAGAGAGAGAGCTTCCTTACTTGAAGAGCTTGTCTTGAAGAAAATTTGTATCTCCCAGAATCTTTTTTTTTTCTCTAGATTGAGGCCCTCTATTTATAGAGATCTGTAGGGGCTCTCAGATCATTTTTTAATGCCATATGACATAATTTTATTGGTTGATATTTATTGATGGGATCTCACATTTATGACAAGATATCTTAAATATCCCCTCCATTGACTAAGAAATATATGAAGGTTCATTTATTTTTCATGTTATATATTTCAATTTTATTTTATTCTTTCTTTTAAAAAAAATAAAATAACACGTGGTGAAATTTGATTGATAAACAATCTGTATTTCTACAGATGCCCCCTCAAGATAAGTTCACTTACTTTCGAAACAAATGGGCGTGCCTTAAAAAATATGGTTGAGAGAGTTTTATATTTTTGACTAAAATTTGATTTGATCATATTAGATTTTCACAATAAATAGATAAATTTTATTATGAAAATAAAATATAATAGTTGAAATTGAAAATTTATGGATCAATCTTGATTGAATTTATTAAATCAAATGATCAATACCTCATTTGAAACAGTTGCATATTTAGGGACCAAACAAAATGCATCTTCATACATGAATAACAACCAACAACTTTGACCGGCCCGTGAGAAATTTTTTTTCTAGAAATGGTCACTGTAACATCTTGTTTTAAAGATTTCATTGTCCTAAATCCAACGGCGCAATCCGTTCGTAATTCCGACTAATGGTAAGGAAGTTATGAACTATAAAAGCTGCAACACCCTTTTCTCTTTGCCTTGGGAACTGTGCCCTCCTTCTTTTGTTAATTTCAATCTTTTCTTGGAAGAATTTCCAGGGGGCAAAATAACTTCTTTACATAAACTACTTTGCTTAATTGACATCCTTTCCTGAATTAATTGCTTAGAGAGAGCAAAAGATCCTCTAATACTGGTACCTTGACTTAGCTTAATCGACCCTTTTTTTTTTTTTCCTGAATGAATTGTCCAACGTGAATGAATTATTAAGAAAGAGAATAAGAAGATTTGTTGTTTTAGATTAGGAAAGAATTACTGAGGCAGCTATAAAAGAGCATTACATTGCTCTTTTACTGTTACCAACCACGCAGTCCTCCCTTCTGCGCCTAGCAGTTCTCCGCCAATGCAGTCTGGCATCACCAACAGTCTTGGCAGGTATGTATGGCTTCTTCTTTTTTTAACTTGTGAGGGTGACTTTGAGCTATCAAATGGCTCATGCCTAAAGCAGTCCCTAACCAGGTTGTGATTATCATCAAATAAATTTCATATGAATATTTGGTGATTCTGAATCATATTAATATCAGGAAAATTTCTTTTTTTCTTGCACAGGTTCTTCACCTTTGCTGGAAACCAAACCATCACCTGCATCTATTTTAATGTCCTTTTCATCACCAACCAAGTCTTTATCAACGTCAATAGCATCAGATTTATGGCGCCATCAATGTCGACTAGAGCAGAGCTGTGACCCTCAATGTCAACTGCATCAAATACATTGCCATTAAACTTCTCATCGGTCCCATTCTGCATCAAATACATGGTTCAGAGGCATGCAACTTATGTTGGGGGGGTTCTTTATCATCATCACTTGTCATGATATCAACATCCTTATAAGAACCCTCACTGTTGGAAAAAGCATCTCTTTCAATGTCACTGCCACTCCCAATCCCACTTCTTAATTACTAGGCTTCTACTTCTGCTCCTGCTTCTGCCGCGACTTTCAATGTCACTCCCACTATCATTGTTGCCACTCTCGTTGTCCTTGTCACTTCTATTATCACTAGAGCTGCCTACAAATCAGCTGAAGACTGATCAGAAACCTTTCTTACCAAACAGATCAGCCGAAGACCGATCTTTGTCAACTTTTTCTAATGCATTTGATTCTTCTCCAACTATGAAGCGTGATCTATGGGCAATTCAATCAGGTCAGTGATGTGAGCAATCTCAAGCCTTGAGAATAGCTCAATCAACCTGCAGAGATTTTTCTCTAATAAAGTGTCATGCATGGACGACAAATCCTATGAACAATTGGGTCTTCTTCTAGTTGGGCCTTAAAATCTCGTAATGTAGTCTCAAAGAGCCCCAATGAGTGTTTAGCATGAGCATCAGTGACAACTTTCATTGCATCCAGCTCAGGCCCCACACACAGAAGTCCTGCTTTGGATGATATTATTCTTGCAACTGCTTGATGGATAGTGCGAGCTTGTTATTGAAAGAGATTTGATTAAGCCCGATAGAGATGTTAGTGAGTTCCTTCATGTTTTCATTCAATTAATCAACAACTACTCTTATTGCAGGGCTGCGGGCTACTGTCAACTCCATTCAATTGTTGTTTGCTCGCCCTCCTGATCTCAGGTGCTTATTCTTTGAGTGTGGCTTGGAAACCTAATCTCTGGTTGAGATAGCAACAGTGAAATATTTGCTAATCATCCTTGTATAATCTCCTAAAGCATTGGTGACAAGAAAGGTAAGTGTCCTTGGTTTTTTATTTATTTATTTATGTCCTTGTAGATTTTGCTTTAGCAAGCCCTGCCCCCTAGCGCTCATAGTAATATTTTGCAAGCGAGGGCCCGCTTTCATCTTCCTGATGAATCAATAACAAGTTGTTGCAGCAGTAGCAACTTCTATCCGACCAACCAATGTGAGGCCTTCCCCTATTGCCGGCAATGCAGCTTATTCAAGTAGCTAAAGTTCTGCTTCAATGAATTCCACGACATCAGCAATAACTGGTGCTACAACAATGAGCTTCAACTACCCAAACTTCCCTGGCAATGAAACTCAATACTAGGCAATTTTGCAGAATGGTGGGTACCAGACTCCAATCCCTGCACATATTGGGGTCAGAACAACTTACAGAGGAACCCATCCTCAGGCTTTGCCTTCATTTAATAGATCAATTTTATTCTTTTTGAATGCTTCATCCTTCACAGCTTCAGCGGCAACAATAACCATTCACACAGACACAACGAAGCCAACAGGGTCATCAAAATCCAAGTATTTCTAGTGGCTCCTTATCATCCCAGAAACATTTTCAAAATCATCAGCATAAACCACATGGGAGTGAATTAGGGGAACCAACAGTGGTCATCAAAATCAAAGTATTTGCAGAATCAACAGTAGAATCAATCCCCGACAAAACAGCAGCAGCAGCTGATGCAAAATCAGAATGTTACTCACCAAGCCTGTCAACTTGGAGTGAATTAGGAGGTGAGACAGTCCATCGACTGTTGACAGTCGAGGTTCCCATGCAAACATGAGTATTTATGACCAGAATTTAATGCCAATACATCTCGCAAACTTTGCTTTGATGAATCCCACACCAATGGGTAGTGCCTATAGCGCAAGTGGACATACTGGTGAAAAGAAACCGCAGCAGCCACAAACACTAGCTTTTAAGGCCTCAGACATCTCCTCATTTTGCAATGTCATTTGCTTCCATCAACGGAACCACAACTTCCCCAGGTCTTGATGTTTCATTGTTTATTCAGAATCATGCTCTTCTCCAAAGCCCTCCAGAGGCAGCAAGGCATGACTATCACTTCATCGTTGAAGCCCATGCAACATAGCAGATAAATTACTGTGTTTCTGAAGAAGGGAGAAGTGGAGGCATCTAGATCCATTTCCATCACTCATACTGAGATAACATAAACAGAGGAATAACTGATGGAGTTACTGAGCAAGAAAACGGGGCTAAATTCATCTCTTAAGGCACATGATGAAGATCTTTCTAAGAGAAAAATCATCACTTCTAGCATTCGAGTAGAGATTAACACAATATCTTCTTCCCCTATGATAAGTGAAACTGACACAGTTATTCTTCAAAAATTAACAGAACTGTTGGAAACTAAACCAAAGGAGTTAGAAAAACATAGCCGGAGTATGCTGATCATTTCTCATGCTTTGGAATTTTTTTGTTTTGGTAACACTAACTTATTGACTTTATGTTGGAATACATACTTTATGTAATAGAATTTTTTCTTTCTTTCTATCAATAAAGTCTATATTTTGTCTTTGTTTGTTTCTTATCACTTGATTTTCCATGTTATAATTGTATTTTGAGGTTTATTTATCCCTTTTTCTCCATGTGAACAATCATATTGGCTCGAATAGCTTTAAAGTATGGTGTGACTATACTCAGAATAATTTCTAAGTTGCCTATGTATCTTTGTGGATAAAGGATCAAGTCACAATGTAGTTCAAATGATTTTTTATCAAAGAATTTTTTTTTTTGTATGACTATACTCGGAACGAATTCTAAGTTGCCTACGTACCTTTGTGGATAAAGGATAGAGTCATAACGTAGTTCATTTTTTATTTTTTTGTGCCTTTCATAGTTTTAACTCGTGCGAGCCAGGAGCTACATCAGATTTTAAGCATTGTATCTTTTCAAGAATTTGCTGTTGATAGGCTCAATCCTCAATCCATTCTCATCGACAATTTTGTAAGCTCCATAGGTGTAGAATTTTTGAACCGCATAAGAGCCATCCCATTTGGAGAGGAATTTGTTGCCCCATCTTGACAATAGTTAAAACATTGGTGGAGCGTTGAGGAGATGATACCATTTTCACGTATCCATGGTCGTCCAAGTAGCATATTATAAGTAGTTTTGGCATCTATGACATGGAAGAGTGCATTGAACTTTATATCTTCCATGTGTTTCGCAAGCCTTATCTTTTCTATGGTGTTTTTCTCTCCTTGATTAAAACCTTGAATCATCATAATATGACTTGGGAAGGTTCATCCATAGGAATCCCCAGCTCTTTCATAGTCTTAAGAAGTAGTAAATTGACCGCCAAGCCATCATCCATCAAGATACGATCCACCATCTTTTCATCAACATATCTTTTAATGAATCGCGACCGATTATAGAGTTTTGATCCAAGTAACAAATCTTCATCATTGAAGGATATCTCTGTTGTTGTTACTCATTTTTGGACCTCACGTGCTGGAGATGGTGTATGCCTCTTTTGAATTGAGTGTGGGAGTTTAACTCATGTTTGCTGGAAGATTGACAAAAGCAGAGAAAGAAATATTTTTTTTGAAACCCTGTTTGAGCTGTTTTCTGCTCTCTTTATCCTTCCCCTTTGTTGCCAAAATCGTTAGGTTTTCTTAGATTGATTAGGAGTCTTCAAAATGCTAAATTTGTTTCTTCTTTATCTAGTTTTTAAGGTTGGATAAATCCCTCAGAATTTGCACTGAAAAAAACTGGTTCTGCTGCTGTCGCAATTTTTTGTTCCAACTTAGGCTCTGATTCTGACTTGGTTTCGTACGATATCTGATTATCCTAGCTATATTCTGTCACTCATGAATGTTGAAAAATTGACCTACACCTTTATTGGGTCCTAGGGATCACTGTTCTTAGGGCAGACTCTTAGTCAGATTTGGATGCTCGACATTGTCAGATCAAAAACCTTTTTTACCAATCAGATTCCTGCCAGATTTTGTTATCTAAAATGATTTTATCTCACTTTGAATCCTCCATCAAAGTTGTAGTCCGAGACACGTAGATAAATTTCGGCTTTTGAATTGCTTGATTTCGATATCAGAAGCTCAAGATATTCCTGTTTGAAATCTAGCGTGAAAGCATAGAATCCTGCAGCGAGAAGGATTCCAGCCGAGTTTGGTTGCAATTCTGTTATTCAAAACGAATTTATCTCATTTTTTATCCTTCATGAAAGTTATAGCTCTACAAGTGTAGATGAATTTGAGACTTTTGAATCGCTTGATTTCGATATCAAAAGCTCATAATATTCTCGTTTGAACATCTAACGTGAAAGCAGAGAATTCTGTCGCGAGAAGGATCCTGACCCGAGTTTTGCACTAAAGATCCATTGATTGCTTTTTCGATACATCCTCAACCGTAATTTGACTATAAAAGAAAGAAAACCCTGGATTCTTCATTGTTGAAAAAGATTAAAAAAAGAAGTCATTTTCACAAATTTTGTTGATTTGTGCTTAGGTCATATTCTCAGTCATATCGGGATGTTTGACATTGTCAGTTTCTGAATTAGATCAGGAGACCTTTTTTGACCAACCAGATTACTGCCAGATTCTGTTCTCTAAAACGATTTTATCTCACTTTGAATCCTTCATCAAAGTTGTAGTCCTGGACATATAGATGAATATGGGCTTTTGAATCACTTGATTTCAATATCAGAAGCTCAAGATATTCTCATTTGAATATCTAGTGAGAAAGCAGGGAATCCTGCCGCGAGAAGGGTTCTAGCTCGCAGGTTTGATTCGAGGGATTACGGGCCGATTTGGACTTTTTTTTTCAGGGACTAAATTGAAAGGTGTTAAAATTAGGGATTTAACTGAAGAATAAAATTAGAAGAAACCCAAAATTAATTACGTTGCATGCAAAACAAACCAATGTTCTGCACGCAACAAACTCGGCAATACAAGCCCCACCAGTTTTTCTCATCTTTGGTCCAAAGGTAACAACTTTGAACACCTAGGCCAGCTATGGAAGAATGCTAAGGAGAGCTGCACCATCATTTAATGGTTGGGATTCTACACGTGGAGAATAATTACCAAGATCACAGAATCAATCAGAATATTTGGTTTCCTAATTTGCTATATTCGATTACAAGCCACCCGTGTTTGTGTCCCCAGATTTTGTTTCCTAAATGGAGTTGCATATAGGCTATATGTAAGCCTCCTCTACTGACCTATGGGGGATGAAAAAAAAAAGAGAAGGAAAAGAGGGAGACAGAGGCAAAACAAGGAGAAAAAAAAACCCTTCACTGGAATGTGAAAGAAAAAAAAAGGACAGGAACGAAAGAAAAAAAAGAGAGCAGAACGACACTGTCGAAAGCAGAAAAACACAGAGGCAAGGGTGTGAACTCAACCAACATTTTCATCGCCATCTCCCTCATCATCTGCACAGAGAAGCAGGCAATAAGAGAAGGAAAGAGGGAACAACAGAAAAAAAAAACAAAAAGAGAACAAAAGGAGTAGAGATAAAACGCAGAGAACAGAAAGAGTTTATGTTCGTTATTGTGAAAAGAGAAAAAGGAAAAGGAAAGCAAAACAAAGAAGGAGGGAAAGAGAAGAGAAGAAAATAGGAAAAAGCAAGGAAAAAGAGGCCAAAACCAGCGTGGCCATTGTTTTGTTTTGCCAGAATCAGTAACCATCGGCTGTGTGCAGAAGCTGCAGTGCCATCTCATTCGCCTGTTTCAGTGCCAGGATCTGCAGAACAGAAGAGAGGATAGAAGAGTTAAAACCAGTAGAGAGAGTGGGATGAAGACGAGGAGATAAAGCTCAGAAGAGGGACGCCAACACTGATAGACTAGCCGTCACGCCTTAAACATCACTGTTGTCCCTTCTTTTCTGCCTACAGGTCTGTTCTTCTCATCTCTTTGCATGAATTCATATTTGTGTTTTGTACTGTTCAAGTGAAATACCTGGGCATGCATATGTGAGGAAACTCACGTATGCTCTTTTTGTTTGCTCAGCCAGCTTGGGCAAGTGACCCGGCTAGGCTTGCTGGGTTCAGCCCAGCCATATGGGCCAAGCTGGACCCAACTCCAAAAACAACGAGTAATATTGTTGGTTTTCTCGTGTATTTAATTTATGATTTGTATTTTTTATATTATGGAAATACAAATCTGGTATTAAAATACTCGGTTTTCCACGAAATGTTGCATATATATATATATGTGTGTGTGTGTGTGTGTGTGTGTGTGTGTGTGAAAAATAAAAAAAAAATTCTTATTTGTTACATACGGTCAATACCCTAACATATTTTGAATTTCCTTTAAAAAAAAATATTTGAAGTTTAAAAGAAAATGTGTTTTAGCATGAATTTCTTAAACATAAAAAAAAATTATTTTCTTGCATTTTAGATTTTACAACATGTTTGTAAAACTCCAAAGGGTATTGGCCAATATTCCAAACAATACAAAAAATCTTATTTTTTGGAGAATTCATCTATTATTCACTGTTAATGTTTAGATAAAGAAATCTCAAAGGGATGAATATCCAAAATATTATTGGGAATAACTTGTTATTATTCAATGTTAATATTTGGATAAAGAAAACCTCAGTGGTAAATATTCTAAATAATTTTCTAGGAATAATAAGTCATAACATAACCTTGAAAGAAGTCTTGATTATAATCGAGAACATTTCAATTTTTGACTCCACCGTTTACGAGCCGTTAGAGTATGAAACACTAAGGCAAAAGAAGGTTTCTAAAGCGCTCTGAGTTTCCTTAGATTTCTAAATTTTTATTCCTTTTTCTTGTGATTTACAAGTCGCAAATACTTGAAATACTAAGGAAAAAATGAGCTCTTAAGCACATTGAATCTCCTTATATTTCCATCTTACCTATCTCATAAATCATAGGTTATAAATTTAGTTTGAATCAAACACAGATTTTAAGAGATCTATATTGGTTCTCCTTGGTACTTTGTAGACATATTAAGGGTATGATCCACATTGACCAAGGGTTCTTTCTTTCTAGACTTTGAGTCCAAGTTTGTTCATCATAGCAAACGTATCCTAGGAAAACTGATGGGATTAGAAAACACCAACACCATAGCAATTATGAGACAAACCAAACACCAAGCAGCTTACCTTAGGTAGGGCGTACTAGAGGTGTTAATACCTTCCTTTTACGCAACTAGTCACTTGCCTTAGAATCTCTGAAAGATCAGTTAGGTTTCTTAGTGACAATAATACTAGGTGGCAACTCCCTTATTCACAAAAACAAAACAAAACAAAAACCAAAATCAATCAAGGGTCGTCGCTCAGCCGCGAGGGTGCAACATCTGTTATGCATACACCGTGAGGTAAGTTTGAAGTGTGATCATGACTTTTCTTCATGACAAGTTCAATAAGAGTTTTCTCTTCATCAATATGATAGCAAGGAACAAGTGCATTTTCAATCCTTCTCATCTCTATTGACATGTACTCATTCAGTGTAACGGGCTTTCTTAGAATTTGAGCTAAAAAACCCTTATTTCTATGGATTTTTGTTGAATCTTTCAGCTTATCAGCTCATCAATTAGCTTCCCCGCCGTTGAGATACTCATTCTAGTTGGCTTTGTCATTTGCATGCACTTCTTCCTTCCTCTTCTATGTACGACTAAAGTCCATCCTTCATCATCATAATATTCAGATGAATTAGGATTCAAGTTATCAACTTGAGGTGCGAGGGTTATATATGGAGTTTGACTTTAAGATGCAGTGAAGCTCGTAGGCAAAATGACACCAAACTCTATAGGTTCAAATGAGCCAAAACTTATTGTAGGGAGTGACTGACATGGTTCTAAATTGACCATGGTTGTGATATTAGAGGCTGCTACTTCATTATCAAAAATGATATCTCCATTCTTGTGTAGCCTCATGATCTTATCTTTTAGCACAAAGCACTTCTCTACGGGATGACTGATCAAACGATGGTATTTGCAATAGTTTGGATTGTCCACCTGATTTGCTTCATCGAGGCGCTTCAACTCCGATAACTCAATGATATTTTCCTTAAGCAAATCATCCAGCATCCTAGACATGTCTGAGTCGGGGAATGGATACATCTTTTTTTGTTGCTCTTTTAGGGATGGTTTCTTTCTTTCACCTTTTTTAAAAGTAGCCGGTGTCACCCGATCATTCCTCTTAACTCCAACTGGTAACCTTACAGTAGTCGAGAACTACTAAAGATTACTTTCCCTCGACCTTTGGAGTGCTCTTTTCAAATCTATGTCCTTGAAGCTTATTTTTCATTGGCTCTTGTATAAGTAATGATGAGCTTTCAATCATCGTAATGCTAAGTTCCATGTCGTATGCTCGAATAGCCAATTCTTCAAAAGACTTTGGTTTGATACCTTTTAAAATATAGCGTAGTCCCCAATGCATCCTTTGAATACACATGTCTAGCGCATAAGTTTCGGTAAGCCGATCTCTACAGTTGAGGCTAAGGTTTCTCCACCGATGTATGTAGTCGATGACAAGTTCTTCCTTCCATTGACATGTATTAGTGAGTTCAATTATGCTAACCACTCGACGAGTGCTGTAAAAGCGGTTAAGAAACTCGCACTCTAATTTCTCCCAATTATCAATCAAGCCAGACTCCAAGTCAATGTACCAATCAAAGGCATTACATTTCAAGGAACGAACAAACTGTTTTACGATAAGATCACCATTAATTCCAATATTGTTGTAAGTCTCCATAAAGTGAGCTATATGATGCCTAGGTTTCCCATTGCCATCGAATTGTTGAAACTTTGGTGGTTGATAGCTTGGAAGCATTTTCAGCAAGTCAATTTGTTGGGTGTACGACTTTGCATAAGAATACGAGGGTTGAACTGAGCTTTCTACTTGGTCCGTGATGGCTTCCTTGATAAGTTTTTTCAGTTGATTCATGGTAAAGATACCATCAGTAATACCACGTATATTCCTTGCAATTCCGATTGTAGAATCCTCAATGACATTTATTTGATCTACTTTAAATCCTTGGTAGCCGAAGTTTGGCTTTCTTCATTCTTGCTCTCAAGTTTGTTCATCAACTTTGTTATCTCGTGGTCTTTTGCCTTGAGTGAAGTCGAAAGCCCCTCAACGAGTTTTGTTAAGATAGCCACTTGATCCTCCAAAGATATTATCTCGATCATCATCACTAACATGGTGCCAAAACCCGAAGCCTTACTTGGTGATTGACATGGGAAAGCTTCTATAGGTGAATTGTCGAAGTCGCCTTGAGTGCTGAAGAAAATTTCACGCGCCCCACTTGACTTTTATAGTGGAGTTACTTGTGGCTTCATCTTTAAAGCAAGATCTTGTGCCCCTCTAGCATTCAAAGTTGATGTTAACTTGAGAGTCGACTTAGTTTGTGCATATAATTCGACGATGGATTTTGTTTTCAAAGGTGGAGTTAAAGAGTCTTCAATGGTATGTCGACAACTTGAATCAGTAGCCTTTTTGCTCTTGGTTGCGACAATGGTGATCATGTTCCTTCTAGTTGCCATTGAGAGTTTGTTGAAAATTCTTTCTTGAAGGGAAGAGATGAGAGGTAGAGATGTTCCCAGTGGAGTTGCCAGAAATTTATAGACACAATTTTGAGCACCTGAAATTAAACAAGCACACGTGTACAAATATATAATTTTATTAAATATATGATCGGGTACAATCTCTATCTAATATATTCTTTCAAAAGAATATGACAATCCTTTTATTCTTCCCTTGAATTTGATGTATAGTGACTTGATTTATTTGAGAAATCAAGCCAAGATTTGTGCTTTGCAAGAATGCGAATTCGGACGTGTATTGCGAAGCGAGATTTGGTGATTTCATGCTTTGAAGAGTACATTTGATTTGTCTTCAAAGTGTTGTTAAAGAACTCTTATGGAGCGTTTAGGCTTGATCCAGCAGAGTTTCATTCTTTGTAGACTTCAAGCATAGATGAAAAAGGCTTGAGAACTTTTGAGAGAGCTTTCTTGCTTGAAGAGAGAGCTTACTTGCTTGAAGAGAGAGAGAGAGAGAAAGACCTTCCTTGCTCGAAGAGCTTGTATTGAAGGAAATCTGTAAGGGCTCTCAGGTCCTTTTCCAATGTCATATGACATAATTTTATTGGTTGATATTTATTGATGGGATCTCGTATTTATGACAAGATATCTTGACGGGATCTTGCATTTATGACAAGATATCTTGAATATCTTATCTCAAGTGTCAATCTTTCATTGGCCAAGAAATATATGAAGGTTCATTTATTTTCCATGTCATATATTTCAATTTTATTTTATTCTTTCTTTTAAAAAATAAAATAACACATGGTGAAATTTGATTGGTAGAAAATTTATGTTTCTACCTCCCATTCAAGGCAATAAGGAACTTGACATCTACAATAATCACATCTAATTTGTGGAATTTATAATTGCCCTCTTTCATAAGCCTGATTGCCTCTTGAGAATCAGATTGGAGAATGATCCTTTTATGGCCTCTATCCCATGCTACATCTAAGCCATGTTTAATTGCTAGAAGCTCTAGAAGAAGATTCGATCCAAAACCACAAAAACCTGAGAAACCTGCCATCTAGTGACCCTCATTGTTTTGAACCAGTCCCCCAAATCCAAACATACCTGGGTTGCCCTGAGAGCTGCCATCCACATTCACACAAACATAGCCTTCATCTAGACGAAGCCAAGAAACATATATTGGATCTCTTTGAACTGAATCCAAGCTACCCCATACCTTTTGGCATTCATCATTTAAATGATGAATTTGGTTAATGATCCAGGAATCCCTTGCAAAATATTCATCATGCACAATATAGTTCCTACACTTCCATAACCACTAGAAGGTTGAAAGGAATAGAGTTGTTGCATTGGATGAGATAAAGTTTTAACACCAAACCTTAACTTCAGCACTCTAAAAGTCCCGTAAATAAACAAAGTCGAGTGTCTCTTAAACATTTTTAAGCAATGTAGGATATCTTCCTCCTCCCTATTGCAGCATTAACAGGTCGATGAAGAAGCTAAGTACCGTTTGAAGCGTAAAGAATTTGTAGGCAAACAATCATGCCAAATTTTCCATATCATCAACCAAATCTTTTTGGGAATTTTCAATCTTCAAATCCAAGACCAGTGTCGATCACCATTGAGAGTAACATAAGATTTTGGAAGCCATAAATAGGCTGTATATTCTCAAAATATTAGACAACCAAATGATTCTATCATCAAACCGAAGATATAAAGGTATTGGGACAACTGTAACAAGGTTCCTAATATCGTTAAGAAGATTAGTCATACGTTAACTGAAGTTCCAGTAGCCATTAATCCATAAATCATTCACCTTCAAATTAGAATAACTAATATGAACATGAATAAGGGAGCCCATTGTGCCTACATCAAGCCATCGGCCAAACCATAATGAAACATCATCTTTACCCAATTTAAATGCAAAGCCATCACGTAAGCATTTGAAAACTTTATAAACAACTTTCCACATGTTTGAAGTTGTTTTTGAAGGAGGAGAACAATAAAACAAACTGGAATTTCATAGATATTTGTGATGAAAGATTTGAACCCACAACTTCCTCCCACCACAAAGTAATTGCCTAGCTAGTTTGTCAAGGATAGAAACATTAGCTAGCCTAGTTTCTCTGATGTTAAGCCCCCCAAAATTCCTTGGCTTGATGATGGTCTTCCCATTAATTAAATTGAAACCTCAACCTGAGTCACCTCTGCCCCAAATAAAATTCCTGATAGTCTTGCCAATGCTATTACACACAGCTTTTGGAAACAATTGATTTTGCATATAACATATAAGGAAAGAAGAAATAATTGTGCGAGCTAGAGTTACCCTTCCTGCTCTGTTAAGCATACGATCCTTCCAACCTACCAATCTAGATTGAATACAGTACATGATGAAGTTGAAATCTGATCACTTTACACGCCCCTGAGTCAAAGGAAAACCAAGGTATCTTCCAAGGTCACTCGCAAATTTCACCGGTGATAGTTGAGCCAATGCATTTTTCAAATGTTTGTTAACATTCCTAGAGGTCATAACTCTTGATTTACCAAAATTCACTCTAAGGTCTGATGAATTACAAAAACTAGTAAGAACATCAATAAGTGAGTGCATCTATGTTTTGCTAGCCTTGATAAAAAGAAGATCATCATCATCAAACAAGAAATGTGAAATGCCTAGGCCATTTTTAGAAACATGAATTGGTTGCCACAATTTATTAGACACCTTCTTGCATATTAAGCAAGATAGCTTCTCCATACATAGAACAAATAAGTACGGAGAGAGTGGATCACCCTGTCGAAGCCCCAGGTTTGGAGAGAAAGAAGGTAATTTTAAACCATTTCAGAGGAGTGTAAGAGAGGTAGACTGAACAAAAAACATAATTAATTTGATTGTTTCTTCAGGGAACCTAAAATGCTCTAAAATACTTTGAAGAAAGTCCCAGTTAACTCTATTATAAGCTTTCTCTAAATCAACTTTATCAGTCAAGTAGCCTTGTTTCCCTCTAGTCTTATACATGAAGTGCATAACCTCTTGTGCGATCAATGCATTATTACAAGTACTGCGTCCTGTAATGAAGCTGCTCTGAAGAGACCCAATAAGGTCATCCAGGAATGGTCACAGTCTATTTACCCGGACTTTAGTAATCAACTTGTAGACTACATTGCAGAGACTAATGAGATGAAACTGTTTGATGGTAGTGGGTCTCTCTTCTTTTGGAATAAGATCCACAAGAGTCAGTAAATATCATGATTAAAAGATCCATTCTCAAAAGTTGAATAAACTATAGTTATCAAACCCGATCCAGGGGTTGACTCGGCCAAGGGATCGAGTCTCTGGTTTCATGGGTCAACCTGGAAAAATTAAAAAAATATTAAAAGTTTTAATATTTCATATGAAAAAATTAAGAAAAAATCTATGTGAATCAAGGCTATACATGTTGTAAATAATGAAGTTTAAAAAAATATTTTAAAATTTTTTTTATCCCGCATTGAAAAAACATAGAGTATATATACTAAAGGGCTTCAAATCCCACATAAAAAATAATTTTTTTCTTGTGAACATAGAATATATATACAAAAGGGCTTCAAATCTCACATTGAAAAAACATAAATTTTTTCTTGTGAACATAGAGTATATGTACGAAAGGGCTTCAAATCCCACATTGAAAAAATAACTTTTTTCATGGAAATATAAAGTGTGTGTGTGTATTAAAGGGCTTTAAATCCCACATTGAAAAGATATTATGTTATACTTTTAAGTTAAAGTATTTAAACCAAAATTTTTTCTATCCCTCATTGAAAAAACATAACTTTTTTTTCTTGTGAACATAAAGTATATATACGGAAGGGCTTCAAATCCCATATTAAAAAAACATAACTTTTTTTCTTGGGAATATAGAGTATATATACTAAAGGGTTTCAAATCTCACATTGAAAAAATAAAATATTTTTCTAATATTTATATAGTGAACTTTAAAAAGTTTTAATAACCAACTAAAAAATATAAAAAAAGGGTATAGAAGAAAAACCACATTTGAAAAAAAAAAGGTCTCGTCTGGGTCATGGGTCGACCGGGTTTTGCCGGATTGTTGCATCAGCCAATCTTTTAACAAACTCGAACCGGTCCAGCCACCGAGTTGACCTACCGGTCCGAGTTTAATAACTATGGAATAAACTAACCTCCAAACATAATCTCCTACTATGTCCTAGTATTTTTTTTAAAAAAAAAAACAGAGCATGAAAACCATCCTTACCGGGAGATTTATATGAACCCATGCTCCTTAAAGTAATATCCACCTCCTTTTTAGTTACCGATTTAGATAGCTCTGTTACTCCCTCCGACAACAATCTAGGAACAACAACACCCTCAAGGGCATTCAGCTCAACAAAGTCATTAGAACAAAATATTGATTTATAGAAACTGACAGCTTCCACTTTGAGAATATTGTCATCAGAGTACCACAACCCGTTAGGCAAAAATAAATCCACATATTCTATTCCTCCTTCTCTTGGTCTTTGTAAGAGTGTTGAAAAATTTGGTGTTCATATCCCTATAGCTCACCCATCTTTCTATTGATTTTTAAAACCATAAAAGTTCTTCTTGTCGGAGAACTTCGTTATATTCCTATCGCAACTGATGTTCAAGAGAAAAGAGAGATTCCTTATAGTTATACTCCAAACAATCTTGGGCACCCTTCAACCTAGCTTCGATACGTCGCTTTCTTTAAAAAATATTTTTGAAGGTATTTTTATTAAAGTTTATAGAGTCCCTTAGACTTCATTGAGACCATGCATTGCATTATTTTTGCTCTTGCTCCATGTTGTACTAACCATATCCTTGTATTCATTATGAGTAGTCCAGGCTGCCTCGAATCTGAAAGGCCTCTCCCTCACCCTATACAGCAATCGTCCATATCTCAAAAGAATTGGATTATGGTTAGAATGAAGTCTACACAGGTGCTCCATATAAGCATCAGAAAGATCATTTTTTTCATTTCACAGAAGCTATAACCTTATCCAATCTCTTAGCCAAATAACAAAAACCATGAATGTGGTGGTGCCAAGTAAAGTGCTGACCTTGATACCCCAGGTCTATAAGGTTCCAACCTGTCATTGTCTGTAAGAACCAGGAAACCCTGGATCAAGAGAACAATTCGCCACAAGTCTTTGCTGATGGACAAATCTCATTAAAATTCTTGATCAGAGCCTATGCCCCTTGCATAGTATCCATAAAAGTTGGCAAATAATCTAAAATTGTTGTCATAGGTGAGGAATTGGTGATACATAAATTGTTGAGACAAACCAATGATGGCCTCCAAAAGAAACTTTAATAGTAGCACATTGACTAGTAGTATCCATGATATTAGTAGTAAAGAAACCTTTTGTTCGTAAAATCCAAATACCCCCTACATGACCTTAAGATTCAACTATAACTTCCGAAAAATAACCCAAGCTAGCCTATAATTTCTCCACCCTAGCAAACAGAGTGTGAGTTTCCAATATCACAAAGAGTGAGGGCTGATATTTATACACTAAATCTGTATGGTGTCTTTTACCTTGGTTGTTAACAGCTCCCCTAATATTCCAAGATAGGATTGAAAATTCATTGAATAACTACATCATAAGAAATAATACAAAAAAAAAAGATAGCAAAAACCACCAGTTCATGGCCCACCATCTATAACCATACCTTCTCTTGTTTCCAGTACCCCATTAATACTATTTGTGATGTTAATAGTATCCTCCTTACTAGTGGCATGATCCGAACATTCAACACCAGAAGGATAAGTTATGTTAGGGTCATGTGTACTATTATTTTCTTTTATTGTCGTTGTGGTAACTCCAACATAGGACCCTGTCTTCCCCAACCCGTTAGCATTCTACTCTGAGTCTTTTTCTCCCTTGTCATGTCGGGGCCTTTTGATGAGAAAACTAGAGGTGTTGAGATATTTAAGTAATTAAAATCATGTTCCGTTATAGATGTATGCACCACCTTATGCTTCCCTTTTTGAATTCTACTTCGTCTCTTGTCTGTAATAATAGCAGGCTTCATAATAGGCTCAACTACTATGGGCTTATCTCGTTTTACACGTTTCTTATGCTGAGTTATAAACTTCAGGCCTATACTAGGAATAATCAGGCCCATATATTGTTTTTCTTGTAGCCCATATTGTTGTGATGCAACAAAAATATCCTCATCAACCCCCTCTAATACCACAAATTTATTAGATTTATTACCCTGATACACCTTTTTTTTTAATTTCGCTCCCTTATCGTTTTTTGGTTTCCTAACTTTGGTAACTGTTAGCCAGTCATCGTGAATTTCGCTTTCGATACCTGGACTCACGGCCTGAACTGTGGAGCCATTACCATTGTTCATATCTCCTCTGGCTGTTGTTACCCTAGGCTCATCAGCCACCATCCCTTCAGCTGACACACCGTGTGATGACAAAACTTTGCAATCCCTCCCTAAATGCCCATAGCAGCCACAACTGTTGCAAATTAAATGTAAACCCTCATACTCCACCTTATACCAATTATCTTTGATCCATAATCTTCCCACTACGAGTTGATCAAGATCAATTTCAATGCAAATACAAGCAAAACACCCCCGTTCAAACATTCAGTGTATGCATGTCAACCTTAATAGGTTTGCCTATAGCCAAAGCTATGGCCATGAGGAAGCTCTTGTCATAAAACACTAGATTAAGGCTTGAAATCTGCACCTATACCATTGCTCCATTGATTTTTGTTGTGGAAGATATGAACTCTGGTGACCAATTACGCACTGTAAGGTAATGTTCAAAAAGCATCCAAGGCCCTCCATTAATTACTTTTGCTCTGTCATCTGCAAGATCAAATTTGACCATGAAAAAACCATTGTCAACGTTCATAAGCTTAAAACCTCCATTCAATTTCCAAACCCCTTTCAATCTCATTCTTAACTAATAGTAACCAATTTTCTTGCCAAAAAGTTTAATGATCAGAGAACCATACCAAGGGTACCACAACTCTCAAAAGACTGAATCATCAATATAGACCTTTGATAATAAACAATTCCCATTATCATGCTTAATACGGATAAAATTATTGTCAATCAGATTAACCCTTTCTCTCATAAGTGGAGGAGTTTGAATACCTAGCACCTTATCTTTAAAGGAGACTCTCCCTTGTCCTGATGAAGATCCAAATCCATTCATTATATCAGGTGGTTTTGTAGGAATCGATCTCACCCCAACCAAAGTATATGCGAACTCTACATTCATTCTCTTCTAAAATTATGTGTAGATATTTACAAGAGACTAAAATAGAAAGGTATTTTTAAGAGTTTTAATGATGAAAAGATTATATATAAATTGGTTAACTTGAATGTAGTTCAGCATGAAATACAATCTAGATTAAGTTCTAAACTATAAATTAACGAGTTAATCTCCTGGACTAGACTTAATTCAATAAAAACAATTCTTAGTTTTGGCTAAGACTCAATTCATGGAATTCTTAAGTTGGTCTTCTATTAACCTATTAACCTATCTGGACTCTAGTTTAGTCTAGACAAATCAATAAAGTGGAGTATAATTTAGTTTCTAGTCATGAAAGACATTCAATTAAAAGCTTATTTAAGAGTGTAGTAATGGTTATTTTTTACTTGAAAATGTATTAAAATAATATTTTTTTAAAAAAATATTTTTAATATCATCACATTAAAATAATTTAAAATAAAAAAAATAAAATATTTAAAATATTTTTAAAATAAAAAAACAAACAGGGTACAATAAAATACAATGATGAAGTTAGTGTTGTTGAAAATTGTATTAGACGGCTAATCTAGTGAATTAATTAAGAAAGATTATGATGGCATTAGACTAGAACCATCATTCAAGTACGCCGTTAGTTGAGATGTCGACGCTTTTTGGAAGGATGATAATAATTTTAACTGATAAATGAACAGACCGTACACGTTTTTCTCCTTGTATTGGTTTGGTACGACTGCCAGGATATAATAACTTCAAGTTACAGATATTAATTCTCATTCTTCAGAGTAATTTTTAAACTGATTCTAACCTTAAAAAATATTAAATTAATATTTTTATATAATTTTTAATTGTTTTAATTTACTAATATTAAAAATAAAAATAAAAATAAAAAGTATTATTTTAATAAATTTTTAACTAGAAAGCACAAGAAAGTATTGTGTTTTTTACTCGGGAGAGATGTCGATTGCAGCGCAGGAGCACCACGACATGGTCAAATGGATTATAAATTCCGATCGAATATCAGAGTGAAAGAAATAGAACCACTAGCCTCAATAAGGTTATAATGTTTCAGGCGAAGTGTTGATATCGAAACTTTCATTAAATCCACCTGGTTTTTTTTGTTTTTTTTTTGTTTGGATTCGGTTTGATTTTTTTGATTTCAAGTTCATAAAACCGAAACTGAACCGGTCGGGTTTTTCAAAATTTTAATCAGTTTTTTTTACGGTTCAGTTTTTTTTTTTTTTCTAGTTTTCTCAGTTTTTCAATTTTTTTACTCACTCCTAATAACATCTAAGCCTCTCACTGTAGGGTTCCAATCCACCGGAGGTTATCTATTTGCATCTCTCTCACCCTCGATCAACAGATAGACTCGGTAGAACAAAAACAAGCGAAGCCTGTTTTGCTCTTTGTTTGTGTACCTTGCCATCCATCAAGAGGTACTATTGTCTGTTGGTGTTCTTTAATTGTATCGCTGAACCTTGTCCTTTATTCGTATCTCTCTCTGTTCTAGCAGCACATCTTGTATTTGAACCGTATTCGAAATGCTTTTTTTAAGGCATGATCACCCACCCCCATCATCAATGGAAATAACAAAAACTTACATAAAAGAAGAGCACATGCAGA
>Ga0325414_1001083_pt1 | contig 25286 bp, 20 predicted proteins | sample PopdelMetagenome_8_FD_206183 | JGI IMG/M metagenome (GOLD analysis project Ga0325414, IMG submission 206183) | Populus deltoides microbial communities from Bellville, Georgia, United States - Leaf-PdKOR-R3 | ecosystem: Host-associated > Plants > Phyllosphere > Phylloplane/Leaf | place: USA... | reverse complement strand
CTCTAATTTGAAATTCTTTTAGAATATTTTCAAGCAAGAATAATTTTTTTAGTTATCCTAAGTATTGCAATAACATTGAAATATTTTATTTATAGCACGATTTGATGTTATAGGTAACATCCCTAAAATTTGGATATAAATTCTTTTATATTAAGTCTGAAAATAATGTATCTTTTTAATTGGTTGATGAAACGGTTAACCGTTTTATATAACAATTTCAGTGGTCGATCAAATCAATCTAAAAGTATTTATATTTCTAACTTATTAAGATTCTTCTGAAATTTTGACAATCTTCTTTGTATTTGAAACATTCCAAGTGTCGACATCAAAATTATATAACATAAAAACCTTGGTTATTAAACCTGGCCTGGTGGGTCGACCCAGGACTCGGTGGCTGGATCAGTTTGGGTTTAATAAAAGACCGGTCGGGACAATAACCCGGCAAAGCCTAGTCGACCCAGAAGGTCAACCCATGACCTGGGCGAACCCGGACAAGACCCAGTGTTTTTTTTCTTCAAATGTGGGATTTGAAACCCATTAGTATATATACTCTATGTTCCCAAGAAAAAAATTATGTTTTTTAAATGTGGGATAACAAACCTTTTGTTTTAAATACTTCAACTTAAAGGGATAATAAAATATTTTTCAATGTGGGATTTTAAACTCTTTCGTATATATACTCTATATTCCTATGATAAAAGTTATGTTTTTTTCAATGTGAGATTTGAAACCCATTAGTATATATACTTTATATTTCCAAGAAAAAAATTATATTTTTTCAATGTGGGATTTGAAACTATTAATATATATACTCTATGTTCTCAAGAAAAAAGTTATGTTTTTTTCAATATGGGATAAAAAACTTTTTGGTTTAAATACTTTAACTTAAAATGATAATATAGTATCTTTTCAATGTGAGATTTGAAACCCTTTTGTATATATACTTTATATTTCCAAGAAAAAAGTTATGTTTTTTCAATGTGGGATTTGAAACCCATTAGTATATATACTCTATGTTAAAAAAAAAGTTAATTTTTCAACCTGGGATAAAAAACTTTTTTGGTTGAAATACTTTAACTTAAAAGCTTAACATAATATTTTTTTTAATGTGGGATAATTTTTTTTAAAAAATATTCTTTTAAACTTCATTATTTACAATATGTATAGCCTATATTTATTTGGATTTTTTCTTAATTTTTTCATATAAAATATTAAAGCTTTAAATATTTTATATTTTTATTTTTCTGAATTGATTCGAGTTGACCCGGGTTGAACCGTAAAACCTGGGACTCGACCTCTTGGCCGGGTCAACCCCCGGGCCGGGTTTAATAACTACGATAATAACACTTCATAATCACAAACACTTAAACTCATCACTCCACTTTTGATCCGGTCATCTTGGATCTTATTTTATAATATTCATCATTCCATAATTCATTCTCGTCAACTCATTTCATTAAGACCTTAAGTACGTGTGTGTGTCCTCTCTCTCTCTCTCTCTCTATATATATATATATATATATATATATATATATATATAGACACACACTCAAATTATAATGACAATTATAATAATCATTCAAGACTTTATGTTATTAAGTTTTAAACAACATATACATTTATTACCTTAATTAGTTGATGATAATTGGATAATTCTTAGTTTAATCTGAAGATGTATAAATTACATTTCAAAATAAAATATCCAAAATTACAATCAACAAGTTTTATATTACAACTAATAACCTATAATTTTCTAAATTTACAAAAAAAGCAACAACTAATGATTACTCTTGGTGAGCGTATGAGTTACTTGTAATAGAATCAATAATTTTTAGTAAGTCATAGGTTGATATTTCATTCAACACTTAAAAGAAAATAATCCACTTTTTATCTGGACAATATTTTAATTTATTTTTTATAAACATCCAATTTTCTTTTTATATAAATTTATCCAACCCTAAACAAATCTCGGAATATTCATAACTCAAATAATTGTTCCAGCATCTCCATATCGAAGCTAATAATCCAATATTCTTTGTTGAGTACTCATTATTTCAACATATACATCTTAATTCCCAATTGATCCAACATTCATATTTGAAAACCAATAATCTGGTATTCATCCTGAATACTAATATTTTTGGCCAACCCATTTTGGTTACCAATCAATCCGGCATTTCTATTTGGAAGCCAATAATTCGATATTCCTTTACACCAATCAATCCGGCCAACTCATCTTGGTTGCCAATCAACCCATCATTCACATTCGTAAGCTAATAATCTGGTATTCGTTAATGAATACCAATCAGTTCGCCCAACCCATCTTAACTGCCAATCAATCCAGCAATCATAATCGAAAGCCAATATTCTAGTATTCCTTAATGAATACCAAACAAACTGGTCAATCCATCTTGGTTGCCAATCAATTCAGCATTCTTATTTGGAAGCCAATATTCTAGTTTTCCTTAATGAATATCAAACAATTCTCTCAACTTGCATATCTTTCCTTTCATATACACTATCAATATCACTATCCACATTTTCATGGATTAACTTATTCACAAGTAAAATTTACGAGGAAATTATAAGGAAAATTACCACAAGATACAAAGTACTTACCTGCATTTTAACTATGAGTGGCTCTACCAGCTTTTTGAATCACCCCAACATTCTTCCTTGTGTCGACGAGTTTTCAATTAAGTATCATTATCGTATAACAACATATTCATTGTAACATCCATTATAATTTTATTCAAGTTTTTCATCAATACATTCCAATTATTAATTACACAAGAAAATCAATTTAATTATAAACAAATTCATGATTCCTTTAACTCCTATCAATTTTACACAATTCTATACAATTTACAATTCCTCTAACATTTTGCGATTTTATCATTTTAGGCCCAACCATTCAATTATCCAATATTTCATCATTTTATTAACTCAACTCAATCAAAATCATTATTCACATCATTAAACACACATTTATAACACAATTAATGGATGATATCATAAATGTGTAATTTCCCCTTTTTGTTCTCTTTATAGCTGGCCTTATAGTTCTTCCTTACTTATCATTTTTCTCCATCATTCTTCCATGATTTCACTCCCACAACAACCTACAAAGGTACTATAAACTTAATTTATAAGAAATCTACTTTTCCCCTATAGAAGGGTTCTAAACATCTTGTAACATCTCCAAATTTGGGATAAAACACCAAGCACATATCTAATGGAAAGCATGAGAATTTTTTCATTTATATACATACAGTTTTCTTTTAAAAGTCTATTGAAATTTTGGCAGAGTTACCCTTATATCGGGAGGTCCCAAGTTATCGACATATAACCTGTTTACACTTCCAATATCCTACATCTCATAACTCAATCACAACTCAATCATCCTGGGTCTCAACCTGTAACAACCCTGATTTTCTACATTCTTTTTCGCGATACATTGGAAATTTTCAGGTAATTTTTTTTGATATACAGGTTCCACCAAAATTTCGGCAGAGTCTCCCCTATACTGGGAGGTCCCAAGTTATCGACATATATCTGTTTACACTTCTAATATCTCATGTCTCATAACTCAATCACAACCCAATCGACTTGGGTCTCAATCCCACAAATATCATCCTCATCACAACCATAATATTTATAACATACATTGAACAACAAATATCATTATAGAGGAATAAATGAGATAAACACGCATACATGAAACATGATTATATGAATTTCAGAGTTAAGTTCATCTATTCAAGTTTAAACATCAAGTATATAAATTAAGTTTTATAAATGTTTTAATATTTCAAAATACAAGGATATACTACCTAGAACTACATAACAAAAAGTGAACAAAAGCTAGGATCTACTCCTGTAGTACTAGTGATGGTTCTGAAACAAAATACATATTATTGAAACATGAATATCACAATAAGTATAGTAACACAAATATCCAACAATTTAAAAAGACAAACATATATTCATATTCTATTCACTTCTCCATTTTTGTTTCCATTGGAACTCTTCTTCATTCAACTACTAAAACCGTTTCATCTTTCATTTTTAACTTCCATTCAAGATTCCATAAAATCAACCACAACTGTTTCTGCCTAACTCATTGTCAATACTAATTGCACCGGTATCATCATCCCCTCGTAGGCGTCGATGTTTAGCGATTCCCTTACCCGGGACCCTAACAAACATTAAATGCATGCTAGTCCATGCCTCATAGGCGTCAATGCATGGTGATCCCCTTACCCGGGATCCTAACATACACTAAATGTATGCTAAGTCCATGCCCCATAAGCATCGATGCATGGTGATCCCCTTACCCGAGATCCTAATATACACTAAATGTATGCTAGTCCATGCATGGTGATCCCCTTACCCGGGATCCTAACATACACTAAATGTATACTAGTCCATGCCAATTTCATCCATTAATATTGTCATTCTTTGTCCAGCCATAGTTATCATTACAAATTTTCATTTCGAACATGGCTCGTTTCTTTTCGAAGCTACGATGTAACATCACATGTTTCCTGAAGGGAAATGACCCAAATTTTTAGCCTTTAATGCGTCTAAATAGTCATTTTAGTGATTTTCTGAATATACTAGCAGAGGTCGTATTCTGACATATCCTTAGATTTTTTTACTATATTTGGAGTTCTAGGACTCCGTTTCAAGCAAGTTTGGTCTCGTTGGAAAGTTAAGATATGGGGCTACAAGTCCCGTGAAGGGAGGAGAAACCAGTTCTGCCCCCAAGACACTCGAAAATATTCATCAACAAATTAGACCTACTGCCCTATAGGGTCTGTCATGACCCAGTCTTGGTTGGTGACCCATAACTGGAGTTCTATAACTCTAAATTGAGTAAGGCCAGTTTTCTTAGTTAATCAACATCCAAATCTACAATTATTATGAAGGAACTTGATTCTAATTCCCTCATCCTCCTACTCGAATTCTCTCCACAAGTCAGGAGACGAATCTGTCCAGATTCATCAACCTTTCCATTTACACACAACATCCACAATTCAACCTTTTATCTTTATCTCAACCCTTAGCCATATCACATGTCGTTTAAGAATGTCAACAATATCTTTTTAAGAGTCAATTTATCCTACCTAATTGATCTATACCATTGTACGCAAGGTACTTTTATTCATTCCAGTAATATAACAACAAGTTTGATACATATCAATGTACGTAAGACGCTCGTATCCATTTCAATTATGTCATAACTAGTTGATACACATCAATGTATGCAAGGCACTCATATTCATTCCAATATTTATCGAAGCAATAAAACAATAAATTCTGAAATCAATGAGTTTACAGAAATTGAAAAGACAGGGTGCGATGCACCTACCTAGAGTGTGCATGTGCTTTCACTCCATGCAATTGTCCAGTCCCCACAGTTTCCTCTATACCACCAGAGATTCCGTCTTTATCAACAATACAACCAACATCACAACTTTATTTAATTTTCATTCAACTAGTATTCTCAAACCAACATAAGGAATTTCTTTAGGATCTCATACTCTTTCCCATTTTCATGCAAAAACAACATCATCCAAGGTTATTTGGCATCATTAAATCACAAATTCAAACCAATTCTAAAGCAAAAGATTCAAACAATTTCCATACCTCTACAATATAACAAGATTAGACCAAAATAAGGAAACTCATTCCTTTTGGGATTTCTCCTATTATTATTATTATTATTATTATTATTAATACAACAAAATGATGAACCATTCATTTTCTCACATTTTAATAGTCTTAACAATTAAAATATGAGATTAAACATATGCGACAAACCTTAACAATTAATATTCTTAGATCATTATCACAACAACAATTTCACCCTATTAGTTAGAATCTATGACAATCTTCATTAACTAATCAATTTGCCAAAAATATTTATGGCTAGCTTTAAATATGTTTTATTTTTCGAATTTCTTTCATTTCAATTTCTTCATGGTTCCACCCCATTTATATCCACACAACCAACAAGTTACCTTTTTATTCAATCAACATGTTAATATAGTAATGTTCCTTACTATTCTTACACAATAATCATTCTTCCCCTCATATAAAGAATACACAATTAATCTATAATAATACTAATAACAAGAACATATTTTACCATTACATCTTCCATAAAACCTACACCCACACAATTCTAATTTCATCAAAACTTGTATTTAATCAAGCTTACTACATTTTACCAAAACTAGCAATATATTCAAAAGGAAATAAGTCATTAACCTCTGATTATTATCTTAAACCCAATGGTCAGACTACATATCATAGAGTTGTGCATAATATATCTCAAAATCATAATGATCCAATGGTTAGATTTCCCTAGATCTGAATAAAACCGAGCTTACCTGAAAATGGATGAGCTATTGTTCAACATGCACAAAACCTTTCCGGAGAATGCGTTTCCGATCTCCACCGTCCATAATGAAGGAAACATCTAGGCGCACCACATATCCAAGAATGAGCATGCTCTAATGGTGGAAGGGAGAGAAATCGGTCGGCAACCAAACTACCCTGCAGGTGTATTTCCTTTTTGTTTTCCAGGAAATTTCTGATGATGATTTCTATCACAAGGATTGTGTTACTTCCAATCCCTCTGGTCAGTTAGTAGAGGAGTTTGATAAGAACAACATATCCAAAACTCAGCATGATCCAATGGTGGATTCTAGAGATATGGCCACCAGATCATTATTGGTTTTTCTCCAAAATCTACAGTTCTCTCTCTATTTGATTTTCTCATTTTTTTCTTTCTTTTTTTTTTCTTTCTTTCTTTGTTTTTTTTTACCGGTGGCCTCTTTGCAGTTTTATAGGCACTTTTTCCATAATTATAATTTTGTCCTTCATTCATGCCTTTATGTATTTTATTTTACTTTTCATGTAAACTATCTAGTTTATTTCTGCTTATATCGCTAGTCTTTACCAAACTCTGATTGGGATGAGATATTTAACCAAGGTAGGAAAACATATTAATAGACTTCATGCAAAATTTCATCCCGATCCGACGATTGGATTGAGAGCTCTACTTCCTAATGTAAAATTGGTCAGTTCATGACTTTTTCGTCAACGATCTAATTTTTCTTGTTCAATCTTTACATAAAATCATATCAATTTTCTTTCTAAACCTTTAAAGTCATTTTATTATTTTTGAATATATATTCATTTTAGAATTTTCACCTTTATTTATTTATCAGGCTTATTACCATTTCAAAATAATATCACTGATTTTTAATCAGTGCTTGCACCTTCAGTCCTACCCTTTTTATTGCACTATCCTTTATTATAATGTATTTTTTATTACCTCACTTATATCTTAGAAATATTTTGTTATTTTTTTCTCATTATCTTATCCATCAAAACATGTTACCAGTTTCTCTGTCCTTATGAATTCTAAACAAAAATTCATTTTATAGAGGTCATCCCTTCTATTTTATATCATTATTTATCTATTATTTCTAATCTTGGTTTCCATCACTCATTGAAATCATACCACTTTTAGTCTTACGTTTACATGAGGGTTTACATATCTGCATATTTAAATTATAAATTTCAAGGGTTTCACACAACCCCACAAACATCATCATCATCTCAACCACAATATTTATATCATACATTGAATAACAACTATCATTATAGAAGGATAAACGAGATAAACATGCATACATGAACATGGTTATATGAATTTCTGCATTAAGTTCATCTATTCAAGTTTAAACATTAATTATACAAATTAAGTTATATAAATGTTTAAATATTACAAAATACAAGGATATACTCTCTAAACTACATAACAAAAAGGTGAGCAAAAGCTAGAATCTACTCCTGCCATGCATGCGATGGTTCTGAAACAAAATATATATTATTAAAACATGAATATCACAATAAGCATAGTAACACAAATATCCAATAATTTAAAAGGCAGACATGTATTCTTATTCTATTCACTTCTCCCCTTTTTGTTTCCATTGAAACTCTTTGTCATTCAATTACTAAAACTTTTTCATCTCCCATTTCCAATTTCCATTCAAGATTCTATAAAATCAACCACATCTATTTCCGCCTAACACATTGTCGATACCACTTTTTACTGGTATGATCATCACCCCATAGGCATTGATGCAGAGCAATCACCTTACTCGGGACCTGGTATGATCATCACCCCATAGGCATTGATGCAGAGCAATCACCTTACTCGGGACACAATCATACACTAAATGTTTGTTAGCCGATGATGCATGGTGATCCCCTTACCCAGGATCCTAACATACACTAAATGTATGCTAGCCGATACATGGTGATCCCCTTACCCGGGATCTTAACATACACTAAATGTATGCTAGTCCATGCCTCATAGGCATCGATGCATGGGGATCCCCTTACTCGGGATCCTAACATACACTAAATGTATGCTAGTCCATGCCACATATCACACTTCTCATATCTTCTATTTCAACGATACTTCCATCACTTGGCAATTTACATGAAAGACCATTCACCTTGAACACATATACATTTGTGATACTACCCGAAATAACAATATCATTACGCAAACTTTCATTCTTTCATATAATATCTAACATTTGCTAATTCACATTTCACCTTAATTACATATTAAATCATGAAATTTAACTGAGAATCATAGGTGCAAAGCACCTACCTACAATAGAAGCTCTACTCGTGCTCCGCTATTGTTATTGTTGTTGCACCACGCTTGTGGTCCCTCCTGTAATCACAGGCACATCTTATAAATTATCCTCATTCAAGGATACATTTTATAATAACCATATTAATAGCCAATATAGGTCTTTCTTTCAATTATTCCTTTCTTTATATCTTACATTTTTCTCATTACACCCATTAATATTGTCATTCTTTGTCTGACCATAGTTATCTTTACAAATTTTCATTTCTAATATGGCTCATTTCTTTTGGAAACTAAGATGTAATATCACATGTTTCCAGAAGGGAAAAGACCCAATTTTCACCTTTAATGTGTCTAGATAGTTGCTTTAGTGACTTTTCGAATCTGCTAGCAGAAGTCGCATTCCGACTTCACCTCAGATTTTTAACTATATTCAAAGTTCTAGGACTCCGTTTCAAGCAAGGTTGGTCTCCTTAGAAAGCTAAGAGATGGGGATACAAGTCCTCTGAAGGGAGGAGAACCTAGTTCTGCCCCCAAGATACTCGAAAGTTCTCATCAACGAATCAGACCTATTGCCCTATAAGGTCTATCATGACTCAGTCTTGGTTGGTGGCTCATAACTAGAGTTCCATAGCTCTAAATTGAGTAAGATCAATTTCCTTAGTTAGTTAACATCCAAAACTACAATTCCTATGAGGAACCTGATCTCAATTCCCTCATCCTCTTACCCAAATTCTCTCTGAAGGTTAGGAGACGAATTTGTCCAGATTCGTTAACCTTTTTATTTACACACAACATCCACAATTCAACTTTCCCTCTTTTATCTCAACCCTTAGCCATATCACATACCATATAATAGTGCAAAAAATACCTTTTAAGAGCCAATCTACTTTATTTATTTCAATCTCTCCTCTTAACATCGAAATAGAACATTTTTTTTTATCGATTCTACTAACTTTCCGAAATGATATTCTTCCAAACACAATCCTTACTACTTCAACATGTATTTTTTCTCATTCCAATACATTTAAACACACATCATCAAGCTAAATATATCAAATTAAACATGCTCCCCCTTTGATGCATATTGGCCGAAAGCATGGCCAAGAGTTCTCCCATTCCTTTCATGCTAATTTCATTCAATTAACACACACATTCACATCACAAACAACCTATTATAATAGATTCAATAAGGAAAAACCACAATGCCCCCCTTTTCTCTTCATATGGTTGGCCACCCCTTACTTAATTACCCATACATTTTCTTTGATAAATCATCATGATTTCATGCCCCCAATCACATACAACACATGAATTAACTTAATTTTAACAATTAATACATTTTCTCCAATTAAAGTGTAAGAACCTTAATCTAAAATTCAACATTAAGGCATCAATTCGTAATCGAATTTGAAATGACTTATAGGACCATGTTGAGAACGCCTTACCTGGTAAGAATCAAGGTCTCGATCTTTAACCAGTCGAATATTTTTGACTCCCCTTTTTCCTATGGCATTTGGCCCTCCCTCCTCTTTCTTTGTTCAAATTTTCTTGTAAATCTCTTGCCCACAAGTGTTTATTCTACCTACAAACCCTTAATCTTCGATGGATTCTTGAAATTTTGGTGTTTCTCTCTTGATTTTGCAAGAACAACAATCAAAATGTTACAAAGATAATTTAAGGATTTGATTTGTGCTATTTTAGGAATGTTTACTTACCTTGTATAACATTTAGGTACTGGAAATCTACCATTAATTCTCTATATAATGAAGGAAAACCTTATGGAAGGGGTATTCAGACCAATTTTGAAATGGTATCAGAGCTACTACTTTAATTTTTGGATTTTTTTGTGGTCTCATATCTGTCAGTGTTTTTTTTGGAGCTGTTAGTTGTTGTTTTTTGTTGTTGTTTGTTGCTGTCTTTGGCTTGCTGATTTTTTTGGTGTTCTTGTCGTGGGTGTTTACTGTTGCTACCTCTTCTAGTGCCTTGTAGTGGCTGTCTGAAGTTGTTTTTGTTGTTGTCTTAGCCTTGCTAATTTTTCTGGTGTTCTTGCCGTGAGTGTTTGTTGTTGCTATCTCTTCTAGTGTCTCTTCTAGTGGCTGTCTGCAGTTGTTTCTAGTTAGACTTTCTTGCTGTTTTTTAGTGGTTTTCATCATGTCTCTTGATAATACTATTGTTCGCTTTAATGGAAAGAATTTTCCTACGTGGCAATTTCAATTTAAGATGTTCTTGGAAGCCAAAGAATTATCACATCACCTTGATAGTTTTGTTCTAGTTCCCACAGATAAAAAAGAACTTGCCCAATGGGAGGTGAAGGATGTTAAGGTTATCTCTTGTCTATTGGGCACGCTTAAGCCCCATCTTGTCACCAATCTTCAGTGTTTTACTATGGCTCAAGCTATGTGGGCCTATCTGCATCGTATTTATCACCAAGATCACAACGCTCGAAAATTCCAATTGGAGATGGAAATTAGCACTTATACTTAAGGTAATTTGACTATTGAGCAATTTTATTCTAGTTTTATTAACATTTGGAGCAAGTATTCTGCTATTGTTCATTTTAAGGTTCCCACTGCAGCAGTCGCTGCTCTTCAAGCGGTTCATGCTGAACATCAACACGATCAATTCCTAAATTTGAGCCTATTCGAGCCAGTTTATTGAACCGTGATTCGGTTCCTTCCAAGGATATTTGCTTGGGAGATTTATTACGTGAGGAACAACGTTTATCCACTCAGATAGGTATGACCTCTGAGAGGGCATTTTCTGAGGCTGTGAATGTAGCCTATGCAGCACAGGGGAGAAGGAGGAACAAGTTGCAGTGTTTCAATTGCAAGGAGTTTGGTCACATTGCTTGCATCTGTCTAAAGAAAGTTTGTAACAACTGCAAGAAAGAGGGACATCTCATTAAAGATTGCACCGTGCGGCCTTAAAATCACCAATCCCAGGCCTTTCAAGCTGCGGTTCAGCCCTCGTCTTCTTCTGCACTTCCCACTGTAAGCTCTGATTCCTCTGTTCTCATGCCTACCATGGTCCAACAGATGATTGTGTCTGCTTTTTTAGCTTTAGGCCTCAAAGGTACAGATCTTACCTCTATTTCTTCTTAGATTGTTGATTCGAGTGCCTCTAATCATATGACTGGTAGCACGACGGGTCTCCATGATGTTCGTAAGTATGGCGGCACACAAACTATTCAGATTGTTGATGGTAGTACATTTCTTATTACTGTTGTTGGTACTTTGGGTTCTTCATTTCGAAATGTTTTTATCTCTCCTGGCTTATCTATCAATTTGATTTCTGCAGGCTAATTGGTGGATAATAATTGTGATGTTCATTTCTCTCGTGGTGGTTGTCTTGTGCAGGATCTGGTGTCAGGGACGGTGATCGTGAGGGGCCTAAAGTGGCATAAGAAATTAGGACATTCTAATTCTGTTGTTTTGACTCATCTTTTGAAACATGGTCATTTGGGCATTAAAAATTCCTTTTCTTCATCCCCTGCCTCTTTTAATTGTGCTACTTGTCGTCTTGGTAAAAGTAAAACATTACCTTTTCCTATGCATGGTACTTGTGCTTCACTTGTTTTGAGATTGTGCATACTGATGTTTGGGGTGTCAGTCCTATTATTTCTCATGGTCAGTATCATTATTTTATGACATTTATCGATGATGATAGTCATTTTACTTGGATCTACTTTCTTCGTTCTAAAGTTGACATGTTCTCTGTTTTTCAAAAATTTGTTGCGCTTGTCAAGACATAGTTTCATACTTGTATCAAAACCTTACGCTACGACTAAAGGGGGATACATGTCTCATTCCTTTCAGGCTTATCTTCAGCAAAAAGGGATTATTTCCCAGCGTTCTTGTCCTTATACCCCTCAACAAAATAGAGTTGCTGAGAGTAAAAATCATCACCTCTTAGATGTCGTTCGTACTTTGCTAATTGATTCATTTGTACCTTCTAAGTTTTGGGTAGAAGCTTTATCTACTGCCGTTTATTTGATCAATCATTTGCCTACTACAACTTTAAATTATGATTCTCCCTATTTTTGATTAGTTGGCATATCTCCCGAGTATCAATCCTTCCATACTCTTAGGTGTGTTTGTTTTGTTCACTTGCCACCTATTGATCGTCACAAGCTTGCTGCCCAATCTGTCACATGTGCTTTTACGGGATATAGCCCTACTCAGAAAGGATTTGTTTGTTATGATGCTCATGCAAACAAATTCTGAATCTTCTGAAATGTGATTTTCTTTGAAAGTCAATATTTCTTCTAGTCTCAGGTTATTTCTAATCCTCCTATTACTCTTCTACCTGCTTTTGATGATGTACCTTCTTCTATTAAGTGCTTTCAACCAGGTGTGGTGTATCATAAACGTCCTCCTTCAACTCCTCTTCCAGGCACTAATCTGTCATCTAATTCTACGCTTCTGACACTTCGACGTTCCACCTGGGTTACACATCCACCAGATAGGTATGGTTTTTCTCATACCTCGCTTACTGCCACTCTAGACACTATTTCTGTTCCTCACTCTTATACTCAGGCAGCCACTTAAGCATGTTGGTAGCAAGCCATGCAAGCAGAAATCCAAGCTCTTCAAGACAATCACACTTGGGATCTTGTGACTTATCCCTCAAGTGTCAAACCTATTGGTTATAAATGGGTATACTCAATCAAGTTTCAATCTAATGGGTCACTGGATCGATATAAGGCCCGTCTCGTGGCCCTTGGAAATCGACAGGGGTATTGATTATGAGATGTTTGCACCTGTTGCCAAAATGACTACTGTACGGACTATTTTGGCACTTGCTGCGTCACAAGGGTGGTCTCTCCAACAAATGGACGTGAAGAATGCTTTTCTACATTGGGATTTAAAGGAAGAAATTTATATGTCTCCACCTCACGGCATGTTTGCTACACCTTCCTACGTGGTTTGTCAGCTACGCCGATCTTTGTATGGGTTGAAACAAGCTCCGCGTGCATGGTTTGATAAATTTCATTCTACTCTTCTTGGTTTTCACTTTGCTTAGAGTCAGTTTGATTCCTCTTTGTTTCTTCGTAAGACTTCTGCAGGAATTGTGTTGCTTCTAGTATATGTTGACGACATTGTGATTGCTAGCTCGGATGCCGCGTTACTTACACAATTACAACAACATCTCAAGGTCTCTTTTCACATGACAGATCTTGGTCCCTTGCAGTACTTCATTGGCCTTGAGGTGTAGCTTACTCTGACTGGTACATTGTTACACCAGTACAAATACACAGAGGAAGTCATTTCATTAGCTGGCCTCCAATTGGGTAATTCTGTTCTTACTCTTTTGGAGGTCAATCTTAAGCTTCGTCACAAGGAAGGCGATCTTCTATCCAATCCATCCTTGTATCAGCAACTTGTTAGGAGTTTGAACTATTTGACTATTACTCGTCCTGACATTTCTTTTGTTGTGCAGCAGGTAAGTCAATTTATGCAAGCACCTTGAAATCTTCACTTAGCTGCTGTTCGTTGCATTATCCGATATATGAAAGACACCTCTAAACATGGGTTATTCTTTCTTAAGGAATCTTCCTTATGGTTGGTGGGGTATAGTGACGCTGACTGTGCTAGCTGTGTAGATCTCGTCGCTCTATTACTAGTTGGTGCATATTTTTAGACAATGCACTCATTTTCTGGAAGAGTAAGAAGCAAGACAGAGTTTTCAAGTCTTCTACTGAGTCTGAATATCGCGCTATGTCTTCCGCTTGCTCCGAGATCACTTGGCTTCGTGGGTTATTAGGTGAACTTGGTTTTCCGCAACACCATTCCACTCTTCATGCTGATAATACAAGCGCTATTCAAAGCGCCGCTAATCCTGTCTTCCATGAGCGTACAAAACATATTGAAGTCGATTATCATTCCATCCATGAATCCTTTGACCAACATGTGATTACTTTTCCTCACATTTCCATCAAACATCAAACTGCAGACATCTTCACTAAAGCTCTTTCTCGGCACCAGCATCAGTTCTTGGTTGGCAAATTGATGCTTCTTAATCTACCAGCATCAATTTGAGGGGGGATGTTACAGAGATAATTTAGGGATTTGATTTGTGCTATTTTAGGAATGTTTACTTACCTTGTATAGCATTTAGGTACTGGAAATCTACCATTAATACTTACCTTGTATAGCATTTAAATTCTCTATATAATGAAGGAAAGCCCTATGGAAGGGGTATTCAGACCAATTTTGACACAAAACTCCCTACCTCTATTTTAAATTGCTACTATCGGTTTTGGATGGGTAAGGGAGAGGGGTATTTATACCCCATACTTTCTCTTATTTGCACTTAGGCTCCTTTTTCTTTAAGTGTATTATTTTTGTCCCCACAACATTTCATTTTAAAATGAAGCTATACCTCTTTACATTTCTTATAATTTCACCCCTTAACTTTTAGTTTAGCACGCTACAACAGTAGCCTGACGGTCCCCACTGGCAGATGAAGAAGCTTCAACCTGTGCAATAAACCAAAGCCCCTCTGTGCACCACAGAAACCAACTTCACCTCAGTATGGCAGCAATAATTGAACTGTTCCACCTGCAATCAAGGCAGTAGCAGACATACACAAGAGAGACAAAGCACTCAAGCAAAAAGCCACCCTGTCATTATATCTCCCATATAAGACAACATCCATTGAGACCAACCCTCCACCAACCAAAGCTAGCGAAGGACAAGCAACAAAAACGAGCTAGAGAAGCATATAACATCTCTGGCAAACCATTATATCAGCCAACTTCAAAAAACAAGCTCTTTACCAAGCAACACAAGAGTAGTGAACCATCTGCACATCATCTCTAGAAACCTTGATCTACACCACAACATTTACGTGATTGATACTAGAATAGTCTATATCCAGCACTTAGAGGTGAGCTAAAGAATGAAAGATCCCCCAATATCCTTCAATCAAACTAGCATACTAGCAGAGCTACGACAGAGAACACTACATCAGTAGTCCAAGCAATTGGGGAGAGACCCTCACCCAAACTGAAGGAATCTATGGCATCAACAAATTGTGCAAAGCTGCGGAGGGACAAAGTATCCACAGCTGAGATGCACACACAAACCATCCACTACCATCAAGGAAGCCCAGGCCAACCCGCTAGAACCAGCAAAGCACAGACTGGAGCAGAATGGAGCAAACAACAAAACCAGCCCCAAGAGGGCCAATATCACAAGCAATCTGCAGAGAACCTGTAAGTCAAGGACATCATACCTAGCTGCAGCTACAAGAGCACATCATTGAAACCTGCCTATATCAACAAAACAACCTTATAAGCAGGACAACAAGAAATCCCAACAAGCCAATTCGGAGAAGCTCAGCAGATAACAGCTTGTGAAGAGATCAACCACGGACCACCCAACCCAAAAGCAGAGCAGCCAAATCAATAGACCAACCAAAAGCAACGCATGCTATGTACTAGCTGACCATAAGACTATTAACCAGTAGTGTTCACAGAGACAACAAGCAAAACAGATTCCACCAACTCCAATCAGCAGGAACAGGGGAATGAGGGAACCAGACCCAACATCCCAATACAAGGTTCACACCGCTGAAAGACTGTAGACCATCTAAGCATGCCTTTGGCTATAGTAGACAAGCATTATTGACAGCAAATACATGGAATAGAAAGCAACAACAGCAAACGCTAACCCAGGGAAAGACAGAGCAGAGAACCAACACTAAGACTGGAAACAGAACAGTTCATGAGGGAAGAACCCCATGATGATGCAGAGGGAGATGAACCCCCTTAAAGATCCGGCTAGGCATAAATTATGAAGTGGGAGAGGCAGGAACTAGTCTACCACTTCCAGATCTAAGAAAAGCACAACGCTGAACAGTACTTGACAATGGGGATACCCATCGAATTGACCATCTCCAAGGCAGTGAACAGAACAGATCAACCCCAGCAAGCATGCAGAGTCGTATAACTCGGCAGAACAACTCTTTTTTTTTTTTTGATCAAATGTAAGAAATGTATAGATCAAAAATAGCAAGACAAGCTTGCAGTACAAGCTGGAGACCAGCAATACAAAGGATATACATAATCTGGCAAAGGGAACAGGCTCCCTAAGAGACCAAAATAGCAAACCACTGAAAAAAATAATAACAGTGAAAAAACCACCAATGGTTATGAGAGGAACCAAAGCATATAAGGTTCCCAACCTAACACAAAGCAAAACAAGCTGAAGCCAGAAGCCCACAAGCTGAAGCCAAGAGCAGTCAAGCCGATGAGCACAATAGAAAGCCATGCAGAAAATCCAGGGACGATGAACGTTTTGCCATCATGTAGATACAATTACCCGCCATCCATGCAAAGCATGCCCATCCACACAGAGACATAGAAGACCATCTTTGCAGAGATAGAGACAGCCCAGCCAGGTTCCAGCTAGAACATATTAAAACACCAGCAGCAACCAAGAACAGGTGGCAATAACTTATCCATGCAGATACAAGGAATAGTGAAAACAAGAGAAATGTAGACAGATGGCTAAAGATCAGCCAAGAGGCACAGAACCAGTGTCAATAAAACCGGCTAGCAGCTGAATTACCAAGCAAATAAGGCCACAAGCAAGTGCATGCAGAGCCCTTTCATCATCACGTCCAGAGAACGAACCATAGCCAATTAGAAGCTTCCTCCTAGCCAAATTAAATGAAAGACCATGCAGATACGGGGAACCATGCATGTCCACCCCTCAACATGCAAGGTCGAAGAGAAATACCAAGAAATGATCAAGATAAAAGAACGTGGAAATGCATGCAAGCTCATGCGATCCCATGCAGACAAATGAAGATAAATGGAACCGACCAATGAAGAGTGCATATAGCGGCAATAGAGCTTCAACACGCCAAGGGAAAACCAGCCAAGAGCAGCATCTAACAGTGACTCCTTGATGAAAAGAAATGGAATCACCATGCAGAAACAGAGCAATCTCAACTCCACCATGTGAAGACACCAAGACATCTATGCAGAGGCTAAGAAGATGCAGCCAATCAGAGGACAACAGATCATTCCATGCAGCTGAGGAGATGTAGCTTTCCGTCATTAAACATGCTAGGCAGAGACATGGGGAGGCAGCCAACCATGCAGCGACACAAAGCAAAGACCAGCCAAAGAAAACAACAGTAAGTCATGATCCCTTCCATGAAAAGATGTGGAAATGCAGCCAATCATGCAGAGAAAGCCAGTGCAACCATGCACGTCAAAACAACAAGACAAGAACTCAATAGGTGCAGTAGCATCAAGGAAAAGCCAAAACAGCCCATCATAATGCAAACCAAATGATAGTATCACCATAACGGTCAGCAACCAGTCAATTAGGAATGGGAGATCACGCTGATGAAAGCGTAATATCATGTAGAATAACACTTGAAACCGCAGAAATATAGGCTCCACAAGGGAGCAGGAATTTTCAAAAACCCTTCGGTTCCTTTCATCCCATATCAAGTAAACAACAATGCTGAGGGATACTCTTTTCATTCTAGTGACAACAGATTTCCCCTTGAGATGAAGGCCCAGGACTGCACTATTGATGGTGGTCATGCCTCTGTTTAGTTTAAGCCAGGATTTGACTTTCATCCATAATATAGAGGTCCAGCTGCAGGCAAAAAACAGGTGGTCGTGGTTCTCTTCATAGTCCTGGCAAAATACACAACTAACATCAATGTCAACGAAATATAGCCTGTCTTTTGTTTGCAGTCGCTTAAGCAAGGCAAGCCACAGGATAAAACTATGTCGTGGAAGACACCAGGACTCCCAAACCACATTCACCCAAGTGACCGGGGTTCCTTTGGTTCTCAAGTGCTCATAAGCATTAGCCGAAAAAGGCTTTGTGGTAGTATCCCAACTTTACAGCATGGAGATAACTGTTGGCTGCTCTCCACAGTCATCAAGGAGACGGTCACGGAATTTAATGAAAGATTTCCATAGGGGGGAGGAGGTTTGTTGAAGAGGAACTGTCCAGATGTTGGTGTCCTGCAAATAAAAATGGTGTACCCATCGAATCCAAATAGAGTCAGCTTTCAAATGAATATTCCATAGCTGCTTCACAAGAAAGCAATTATTCCTTGCTTTAATGTCATATAAACCAAGACCTCCTTCATCTTTGGGCAAGCAGATGATCTTCCAAGCAACCAATGTAGACATATTCCTGGTTGTACTACCAGTCCAAAGGAAATTCCTGCAAAGACAAGTAATTTGATTGATGACACTCTCTGGCATGGGAAAGATACTAAGCCAAAATTGGACCATTCCAAATAAAACAGAGCTAATTAGTTCCAACCGCCCTGCATAGTCGTTCTTGATTCTGTGGGTGGTGGTGCATGGTTGTTCTTAGTTGGTGGAGCGATTTGTCTGGTTAACACAGAGAAAGACAGAGCAGCGAACCAGCAAGAAGACTGTATACAGGACAATTCATGAGGGAAGAACCCCATGATGATGCAGAGGGTGATGGAACCCCCTAAAGATCCAGCTAGGTATAAATTATGAAGTGGGAGAGGCAGGAGCTGGCCTACCACTTTCAGATCGAAGAAAAGCACAATGCTGAACAGTACCTGAACAATGGGGACACCCATCAAATTGGCCATCTCCGAGGCAATCTTGAACGGGACAGATCAACCCCAGCAAGCATGGTGAGTCATCTAACTCGTCGGAGAGAGGATCCACAGATGAACCAGAAAAATCCCCATCATCGGAAGCTTCTAGCTAGAAACCCGTTAGGGTTCCAGACAAGATCCATCGCACGCTCACTAGTTGTTGGAACAGAGGCGCCGATGTTGGACTGGCCATGGGAGGCATGAAGAAATGATCTCACGAAGCTCAGCAACAGAATCGGGAGGAGAAACTTCAAGAGAAGGAGAGCATCTCTCTAAATTCTCTCTCTAGCAGCTGACTTTACTGAGAGCTCTTTCTTGACTGAGAGCTCTTTTTTTTTTTTTTTGATCAAAATGTAAGTGTATTAATAGATCAAAAATTTACATTGTTGGGGAACCAACAAGCATATACATAATCAAGAACCAAAAAGGGGGGGGGGACACATTCCCTTAGAGGGCTAACCAACAATCTACTGAAGAACAAACAATGGTTACGAGAGGAACCGAAAAATTACAAGGTTCCCAACCTAACACAAAGAAAAACAGGACAAAACCAGAGGACAATCATGGGGAGACAAAACCACCTCCTCCATGCAAAAACGCCAAGATATCCATGCAGAAGCTGAGGAAAAGCAGCCAACTAGAGGACAACAGATTATTCATACTGAGACAAGGTCCGAAAGCAAAGATGTGGACATAAAGTAGATACCAGCCAAAAAAGCAACAGTAACTCATGAGCCCTCCCATGCAGAGATGTGAAAATGCAGCCAACCATGCAACGATTAGCAAGTTTAGGGACAAGGAAACCATGCAGGAAACCATGCACGTTGAAGCAACATGCATGTCGAAGCAACAAGACAAGGAAACCATGCAGGAAACCATGCACGTTGAAGCAACATGCATGTCGAAGCAACAAGACAAGAACTCAATAGGAACAGTAGCATCAAAGAAAAGCCGAAGCAGCCCATCTCAATGTAGACTAAAGAATAACAGCTTCCATAAAATGTCACCATAGCGATAAGCAAACCAGTCAGTTGGCATTAAGAATAGGGAGATCACGCTGGTGAAAGCGTAATATCATGTGAAATAACACCTGAAAACGCCGAAAAATAGGCTCCACAAGTGAACAGGAATTTTTGAAAACCTTTCTGTTCCTTTCTTCCCATATCAAGTAGACAACAATGCTGAGGGAGACCTTTTTCATTCTAGTGACAGCGGTTTTCCCCTTGAGATAAAGGCCCCAAACTGCACTATTGATGGTGGTCATGCCTTTGCTTAACCTAAGCCAGGATTTAACTTTCATCCACAAGAGGGATGTCCAGCTACATGCAAAGAAAAGGTGATTATGGCTCTCTTCATGATCCTGGCAAAAAACACAACTAACATCAATGTCAACAAAATACAACCTGTCTCTTGTTCTCAGCCGCTTAAGCAAGGCAAGCCACAAGATAAAACTATGTCGGGGAAGACACCAAGACTCGCAAACCATGTTAACCCAAGAGATCGGGATTCCTTTGGTTCTCAAGTACTCATAAGCATTAGCCGAAAAAGGCTTTGTAGTATTAACCCAACTTTGCAGCAATGAGATTACTGCTAGTTGCCCCCCACAGTCATCAAGGAGTCGGTCACGTAATTTAATGAAGGATTTCCATATAGGGGAGGAGGTTTGTTGAAGGGGAACTGTCCAGATGTTGGTGTCCTGCAAATAAAAATGGTGCACCCATTTAATCCAAATAGAGTCAGCTTTCAAATGAATATTCCATAGCTGCTTCACAAGAAAGCAATTGTTCCTTGCTTTAATGTCATATAGACCAAGACCTCCTTCAGCTTTTGGCAAGCAGATGTGCTACCAAGCAACCAATGCAGACATATTTCTGGTTGTACTACCAGTCCAAAGGAAGTTCCTGCAAATACAAGTAATTTGATTGATAACACTCTCTGGCATGGGAAAGATACTAAGCCAAAATTGGACCATTCCAAATAAAATAGAGCCAATTAATTCCAACCGCCAAGCATAGGATAAGTGCTTGCCCATCCAACCTTGAATAGCAGATTCAAGTTGGTGTAGGAGAGGAGAAAACTGGCTAGCCAGAAGCCTATGGGGGCTGAATGGGACCCCAAAGTATTTTCAAGGGAAGCTACCTTCAGAAAAATAAGAGTCTTGAAGGATATTCTGCTTTAAGCTGCCACCAAAACCACCAAAATATATAAAGGATTTCCTTGTATTAACATGCAGCCCTGAAACCCAACCAAAAGCATGAAGCTGCTCAATAAGAATGCGAACAGAAGAGCAATCCCCATGACATAATAAGAGAACATCATCAGCAAATGCATGATGACAAATGTGATGAAGTGCACACTTTGGGTGGTAGTGAAAAGTTGGATGTTGGGTGGCCATTCCCAGTATACAGGAGAAATACTCCATGCAGATTAGGAATAGATAGGGGGAGAGAGGGTCACCTTGCCGAACTCTACACTTCCTAGGGAAGAAACCATAAAGATTGCCATTGACAACAATAGAGTATGAGGAGGTTTCCACGCATAGCATCACTTGATGAACAAATATCTGAGGGAAGCCCAGCAGATGAAGAAGAGCTTTGAGAAAGGGCCATTGCACCGAATCAAAAGCATTCTTGAAGTCAACTTTGATAAGGCATCGGGGGGAGGTTCTCGTTCTACCATATTGCCGGAGCAGCTCTTGTGTCAGATTAATGTTATCAATCATGTTTCTCCCACCAAGGAAGGCGTTTTGAGCTGGATTAATAATGCCCTGGACGGCACGTTCTAGCCTTCCTGCAAGAATTTTTGAGATTACTTTGTAAACCACATTGCAGCATGAGATGGGCCGAAAATCATTGGCAGAATTAACATTAGCAGATTTCGAAACCAGAGCAATAATAGAATGATTGATTTGCTTGAGGATCCGTCCAGAGGAAAAGAAATCCTGAACTGCCACACAGAAATCAACTCCAATAATATCCTAAGACTGTTTGAAGAAAAGAGAAGAAAATTCATCGGGACCAGGGACTTTGTTATTTCCAACACTGAAAAGAGCTTCATGAACTGAGAGCTCTTTTTTTTTTAATCAAATGTAAGAAATATATAGATAAAAAACAATACATCGCTGGAGACCAGCAAGTTAACTATACAAGTTAACAATGACAGGGAACAGGCTCCCTCGAACCATAGGGGACAAACCCTCATAAATAAACCGCAATCTAGCAACCAAACTAGGCCAACAGGCAAGGACCAGCAAAGCAGAACACAATCTGCGACTTAAAGTAAGAAATAAAAGCATGGGAACAGGCTCCCACAACAAAAGCATAACAAAATCCAAAAAACAGAGCAGCAGGACCTAGTAGCAGACTAGCAACTGTACCAGCAGCAAACCGAGATAGCAACCTGCAGGTGAAGAAACAAATCCCAATAGACCACCACCAACAATTGCAGAAGGCACCCAACCAGCAACAAGTAAAGCACAAAACCAAGGGGGAACACGCCTAGGAAAACCAATAAGACAACCAGCAGGCCACAGCCAGCAACAATAAGCCCAGTAAGCAAATTATCTCACCAGGACAGCAAGAACCACAAACAGCAGTCCAAAACAACCTTCATGCACAGACAAACAACATAAAACACAAAGCTAGCACAACCACAGACCCAAGAAGGGCTCCCAGAATAGAACAGGCTTCCCAAAACAAAGCAACAAAAGCTAGGGGAACATTCTCCCACAAAGCCTAGACAAGAACCCAAAACAACAAACCAACTGCAAGAATGCAAGGCCAGCAGGCAGAACCATCATAGGAAAATTGACGTCATCCAGGCTGGAGGAAGCTGAACAAGAAGCCAAATAGGCCACAGGCAGGGCCAGAAAGCAATGCCTGGCAAACCAAACCAGAAAAATACATCACAACAACAAGCAAAAATATATAAACTGCAACAACCAGAAGACAACCATACAAAGCTAACAGCAAAATACAACATAAAATCCATAAATGATACAAGGACAGACTCCTTGATCAATATTCCACTAGAGCATAAAACATCAAAGGGAGGAGGAGGGGGTAGAAGTTGTGTTGCCCTGAATCCTAGAGTCAGCCGAAGAGGAGCTTGTGGAAGGATGGCGCATTCTTAAGGACTTCCTTGATCGGCCTAAGGCTGAGGTGGCAGGAGCTTTCCTTCTTATCAAATATTGCCTCCTTGGAGGCAATGCTGCAGCAGCATCAGAGCGAGCTGCAGAGACATGCACAACCTGAGGAGATCTAGACGAAGCATCAGTGGATCCAGGCTGTGAAGCCAGTTTAGCCCGCTTGCAGTTAGAACAACCTGCTCTCTTTTCCACTACCACAGCTACCTCAGCAGACATGGGATCAATCATCGGTGCACCTTGAGGTTCCTCCCTGATTGATTGTATTTCAACAGCTTCAGTGTCAGCTAAGGGATTAGAGCATCCAGAGGGAGTAGAAGCTGTTGCGGGATGCTTTTTGCACTTATGACTAGAGGCATTGGTGCATGCAGAAGCAAAGTGTCCAAGAGTTTTGCATTGCTTGCAAAACCATGGCAGGGATTCATATAACATTGCTTGGGATTCGGAAACACTATTGGGGAGGGTGATATCAATCAATGATGGTAATTCAGCAAGTAAAACAATCTCAATCAGCACGCGGGCATATGATAGCCGAGTCATAGAGGTTGTTGAAGAATCAAAATGCAATGGTTTCCCAATCACACTGCCAAGTTTAGAAAGACATAATGGGGACCAGCACTGCAAAGGTAGGTTAGGAAATCTAACCCAAACTAGCATCCGAACCATATCAGAAGTATCAAAATCAAAATAATCAGGCATAATTTTCAATATCAAGAGCCGGCCAAAGACATAGTAAGGCCCTCCATTTAGCACTGCAAGCATATCCAATTCAGAGGCAAACTTGAAAACAAGCCAACCAGAATCATGTATGGAGAAATTCACATTACATTTCCAGGTAGAATTTATATATTTAGAGAGGGACGAGTATCCTGGAAATTTTCCAGCTATGAACCTAATTAAGCTAAACCGCCACAAATCTTTGTGCACACCCAAATCAGTTTCTAGGAATTTGCAAGATGATGTAGCAGTGAAATCAGAAAAATGTACTAGGGAAGGGGACGATGGAATGGTGGTACCAGTGTGATGTTGGGAGGGAGAAGGACCAAGGTTTCCTGAAAAGGCTTTACCTTGCGATGGAGGGGGCGGCGATGGAGTAGTTCCAACCGTCGGCCCATGTTTAGGGTTACCGGCTCCAAACCGTGAGCTCAGAGAACCAGTCTCAGCAGAGGAACCATGACGTGGTCTAATAGAGACAGGGGAGGTTGAAGGGTGCTCACATGGCTTGGTGGAAGACAACGGAGGAGCAGTTGGGGTTGTGCGCTGTATATCCCTCTTTCGATGCTTTCTATGAACCCTAGTTTCATAATTGGAATTAACAACATTTGCAAAAGTAATTGTTGTTCATGGAGGGGCAGAGGGGGTGAGGTGGACCGAGATGGACAAGAGGAGTGTTGTCCATGCGGGGAAACACTTTGTCTTAGAGTTCGTTGGGCATTTGATGAAGAAGGGTGCGACGAGCAGAAATCATAATCTCGTTGGGCGAACCGCAGCACCGATGACTTTTTCTTTGACTTGGCCATGAAATAATTATACCAAGAGACCACAAGACGAGCCTATGAGAGTGCAGAAAGCAAGAGATGAAAACATAGAACTTGTAGCCTCATGTCTTACCTTTCCAACGCCACAAATTTCACTTAAATCAGAGTTCTATAACTCCAGATATAGTTAAAAATCTGAGGAGAGGTCAGACAGTAACGGTTCAAAAATGGACAGTAACAGTCCAAGCGTTTGTTAATGAGCGATTTTGACTACCTTAGAGGCAGAACTGGGTTCTTCCCAAAACATAGAACTTGTAGCCTCATGTCTTACCTTTCTAACACCATAAATTTCACT
>Ga0325414_1001081_pt1 | contig 25301 bp, 17 predicted proteins | sample PopdelMetagenome_8_FD_206183 | JGI IMG/M metagenome (GOLD analysis project Ga0325414, IMG submission 206183) | Populus deltoides microbial communities from Bellville, Georgia, United States - Leaf-PdKOR-R3 | ecosystem: Host-associated > Plants > Phyllosphere > Phylloplane/Leaf | place: USA... | reverse complement strand
AAAATAAAAATAAAAATAAAAATACCATCGGTCTGTAGCGTTGTCGTTTATCAAAACGACTACCACCATTTCTCCTTCCAACCCTCCAAGAATATACAACTCGACAGACACAGGAAGACACTGAGAGAGAGCTGTTGAGAGGACAAAGAAATGGCTGCTACTAGCTCCTGCAGTTTGGATTTTGGAGTGAAAGGAAAAGGGAAACCAGAACAGCCTTTTTCTTCCTCTAAATCCTCTCAGCTTCTCTTCTCTTCAAACTTGTCTTTTGCTTACAATAACACCAAATATTGCCTTTCTCTTCATTCCCATCAAACCCTTTTGTCCGCTTGTTTAACAAAAACCAAGAACTCAGCTTTTGTAAGAGAAAACATCTCATTTCTCTTATTGGGTTTTGAATTTCACCATGTTTTATTTGTTTCTGTTTGAGAACCATAGGGTTTTATTTCTGTTATATGAATTTGTTTGTCTTCTTTTCTTTTCAATAATTTTTATGTGTATGTGGTTATGTGAAGGTTGTGGCATCAGCAAAGCCAGAGCATTTGAAGATAATGATATCCGGTGCTCCTGCTTCTGGTAAAGGTACTCAATGTGAGCTCATCACTAAGAAAGTAAGCCCTTTTTTTCTTCAAGTTTCTTTTAATCTTTTGTAATGCCACCTGTCACTAAATTTTCCCAAATCTTTTCTTTGGGAAGCAACTTTTTCATTTTCCCATTTGTTAGTTATGTTTATTGTTCTGCATATGAAAATATTGTTTCTTGAAGCATTTTTTTTCTCATTGTAATGATTGTATCTTGCTGAGATTTATTTGGATTTTTATCTAGTGAAGGTTTCAAACATCTGAATAAGACATTGTAGTTTTTATGAATGGCATTATGTTTTGTGATTTGAATATATATTGAGTTTGTTAACAGTGAGGTCGTCTATATCTTGTTATCTGGTGTGCTTCAATTAAATAGCTGAGCATTTTCTCCATGGGTAATATTCGCCCTCCTTACATAGTTTTCCACAAAAGGAAAGCACAACTATTGCTACTTTGACATGCAGGGCTCTAAGAGAACCAAGCTCGGATGAACAGCTTGGCTTAGTTGCTCGTGCTTAGTCAAGTCCAGTATCACTTAAGAAAAGGATGTTCAACATTAGTTAGTGAGATCCGTCAACCTTTTGAAATTATATGGACTCAGTCTCTATGCTAATCTAACTTGATCTCAAACTTTACTTTATGTAATACGGTATTTTCTTCATTTGAAAACTCAGTTTTGTTGGAGAGTTGCTTGATAGCTTCACTAGTTCCCAATGATTGGTATATTTCTTTTTCACAGAAACACAATTAAACCAATTTGATAGATCTTCTAGTTGAAACTTTAAAATCAATTCCCTCTTAACTTCCTTAGCCAGGGCATAATTCCAAAGCAAGTTGAAGTATTTGTGTATGAGCAGATTATGTAGTCACTATCATCAATATGTTGGCTTGCTTGCCACAATAGTTAGGCTATCTATGATAAGAATCACCTATTTTTCTTTGATGCAGTTGTCAGTAGTTGTTCATATGAAACACTTAATTGGCTAGTTGTAGTAAACTCAATTATGGCATGGAGGACTATGCCATACTTAATTTCTGCTAAAGCTCGGATTAATGTGCAAGCAGCTTGATCACGCAATCAGATAAGCCAATTGCAAGCTGAGCTCAAGCAGTTGAAATTATTGCACCGTGTCATTCGTGATTACTTAGATAAACAATACAATTCTTTGAAATTCTGCTTTGAGATTGGATATGGTTTTTGCTTCCCATTGGTTTTATGGGGATTTTCTGATAGAAGTTAAAGCATTTTCTGCTTGATTTCTCAATTTGCAATTGCTGGTGAGGAAAAAACAGATTCAACAAGTCATCGTCATAAATGCAGTATGGTTTGGTGCATATTGCTGCTGGAGACCTGCTGAGGGCAGAAATTGCTTCAGGGAGTGAAAATGGGAAGCGAGCAAAGGAATACATGGAGAAAGGACAGTTGGTCCCAAATGAAATAGTTGTCATGGTAGGGTAGGCATGGTGTAAACACCCCCCCTCCTCCTCCTCCTCTTCCCTTCCTTTCGAGGCATTCATATTGTTCATTCAATCATCTGATCTTGTAGATGGTGAAGGACCGTCTGCTGCAGCCAGACTCTCAAGAAAATGGTTGGCTTTTGGATGGATACCCAAGGAGCTTATCGCAGGCAACTGCTCTGAAAGAATTTGGCTTCCAACCTGATCTTTTTATTGTCCTAGAAGTAAGAATTCTTGTTGCTGCTGGCATGTTATCTGTTACGTTCCCTTATCTTGCTAGGAAGAGGAGAATGTGAACTTGCATGCTGATATTCTTCTCGGTGGCTACTTTGTTGATTTTCGTGTAACTTTAAAATAATATAGGATACTTTATCGAAGTCAAACTAAAAGAAGATGATCATGAAGAAGAAAGAATTGATTTATCAATTTAATGGCCCTGATGTATCCTCACATTCTTGGGTAGATTTCAAACTCTAAATATTAAGATTGAGTTTTTCCCTTCAGCCAATCTCATGAATACTGATTTGCAGGTCAACGAAGAGATTCTTGTTGAAAGAGTGGTTGGACGTAGATTAGACCCTGTTACAGGGAAGATATACCACCTGAAGTATTCCCCCCCTGAGACTGAAGAAATTGCTGCCAGGCTCACCCAACGATTTGATGACACCGAAGAAAAGGCATGTTCAGAACTAATCTGTGTACCTATGATTCTTATTACTTCATAGGATTCTGTCTTCTTTGTGGCTTCAGTAAGCGCTTTGGATCAATATTGCCAAGTGATATTTGTTTCCCTTTTCATATGGCTTTATTTAGGTGAAGTTGCGCTTGCAAACTCATCATCAAAATGTGGAGGCAGTACTTTCAATGTATGAAGACATTACACTCAAGGCATGTGACAAAATCTCTCTCTCTCTCTCTCTCTCTCTATATGTATATATATGTATATTATTTCTGTGCGTGGGTTCAATTGACTACTCTACCATTTCATCCCAGCTATCCTAATGATATCAGTTGTCACTATTTTGTGAATAATTCATTCTGTTGAACAGCTCATGATAAGTTGATGCTGAGACTACTAGGAAACACCCAACAAGTATACGATAGTGTTGGTAGATATTAGTGCTAGTGTTCTAGTGTAACCATATTTTTACTGCCACTAATTTGATGCCAGCAATAATAGCTGGGCTTCTTTTCTGCTTTTTTTGTGCTAAATAACAATATGAAATAAAAAGTAAAATGAAAAGAGTTGTTCTGTATTATTTTGAGTTATGCTGAAGCAATTTGTCTTGCATGTCCTTGATGAGGGAGGGATATCTGCTTATTGAGTGATTAGATTATCATCAATAAAGAGAAAAAAAGAAGAAGGGAAGAACTGGTGTGTGATTTGGTGGATCATGCAACTGGTATAATACTATTATTAAATCTAAGTTGGAGGGCCATTTTATTGATTTCAGGTTAATGGAAATGTTCCCAAAGAAGATGTGTTTGCACAAATTGATGATGCGCTCACAAAACTATTTGAGGATCAGAAGTTGACTTCAGGATCTCTGGCTGCATAGATGGAGGGAAGAGCTGGTGTATAACCAATAGCCAGGAATCAGGAATTGTGAAAACTGGTATAGTTGTTCAGCCCTTGTTTTTTTCAGCCCATTCTGTCAGGTTTATATACCTCAACCTCAAGAAATGCTCAAGTAGCAAGGCTTAGAAAAACATCAATTTGACGCTTTTCTACCAGAAAAAATGTGGTTTCAACCAAGTAGCCGCGGACTAAGTGCCCTTATGTTGTCTTTCCTAGAGCTACCACATGCTTGACTACTCTATTTTGGTTATTATTATTAAATTATTCTTTAAAGTGTAACTTTTGGATTTCATTTGTATGGAAACCAATAGAACTGTGCAAAAACTTGTGTTTTAGTCGCTAAAATACAGTGGGAAAAAATTAAACAACTTCATGAAGCTGCTCTTCAAGCAATTCTTTCCCAAGGACGAATAATTTACTTACGCTGGTAAGCAAGGCGTTGCATATGTTGGTCTCCTTTTCTGTGCCTACGGGTAACGTATCCTTGTGCTTACAAATAATGACACGTGTTCATTTTGCCCCGTCGAAACTTTGAATTTTGTGGAGTAAAGAATGTTCTTGGAAAGATAGCTCTATTCTGGATGATAGCTTCATGGATGTTGATGGGAGCCTGTACTTGCCCATCTTTACATTAAGTCAGCAAGTCCTCATAGTGTAGTCTTCTTTGACCCACAAGGCTAGTATCAGCGTTTCCATTATTATAACCTAGCTATATTTTGTAGAAAACCCTTTTGATTACGTCTAAATAATTCAGCTGGGCAAAGAAAACAGGGTTGAAATCGCCCACCCCTTGGCGGGGTTATGGCACGCTGGAAAAAGTTGACTATTCTTTTGTGCATCATGTGTTGATTCTTCAATTTTAGAATTTTCCTCTCGGACCTCGCAACGAGGAAGTAAATTCAAAAGCTGAAGGTTGAAAGAATCCTTGAAGGAAAGAAACTGTAATGATTTTGCGTTACGTACATCACCATACACTTTTTGCCTCAATCGATCAACAAATAAGAGTAAAAAATCCATGTGTTTGAAAGAATTGGCTTAGATCAGTACTATACACAAAAGTAGAGGACTATTTCATGGCAGGTTCTTGATGCCGGGCACTTGTTATATACGTGATCAAAGCTTTCGGTTTTAGTCTCTCATATCGAAGACCCGGTTGTGGACCGCGAAAGCGAAGATGGGTGCGGCAAGCACGCAGCCAGTGCTCTATCTAGGCTACTTACAACATCAGTCATGGATGGCCGATCTCGACCTTCAAGTGTGACACAGTCTGCCGCTAAGTACCCTGTGCGTATCACTGCCTCTATTTCAAATGGTGTTGGCGGCGGCACTCTCGAGTCTAAAACTCGATGGATTTCTTCTTGGACAATGTAGGGAACAACAAGATCAACCACATTCCTATGCACCCCATTCTCGTTCTTGTGTATGGCCTTGTACCCCGACAGTATCTCCATCAACACCACTCCAAAACTGTACACATCGCTCTTCGTGCTCAGCTGCTGGAGTATATAATATTCTGGGTCCATATAACCCACCGTGCCGGCTGCGAGAAGCGATAGGTGTGACTTTTCATCTTCAGGACCCATCAAAGATAGACCGAAATCAGACACCTTGGCAGTCCACGTGGAGTCAAGCAATATGTTTGATGACTTGATATCTCGGTGGATGATTGGTGGCACTGCGTACCTGTGAAGGTACTCTACGCCTCGGGCTGCATCTAGCGCAACCTTGATGCGTGCAGTCCATGACATTAAGGGTGAACTTTCAAGCTTATGGAGATGGTCATGGAGGGTGCCATTGTTCATATACTCGTAGACTAGTACCAGCTCATTACTGTCTTCGCAGAATCCCAACAACTCGACAAGATTCTTGTGATGAAGTCTTGAAAGGGATTCAAGCTCATTGATAAATGCAACGTCCCTATCCTCTTGACGCCTTGTTCCAACAGAGTATGAGTAAGTGTTTGATATTTCAGCTCGTTTGATAGCTACTTCGCACCCATCGTCTAATGTGCCCTGATAAACTGAACCAAAGCTTCCCGTGCCAATTTTTTTATCCCGTGAGAAATTGTTGGTGGCTTTAAGTAGAACTTGGAAAGAGAATACCTCCAAGTGACCTGCATTTCCCATGCTAGCCAACTCGCTTAGCCGCTTCTCTAAGACTGGTGATGCTTGTTCAGTTCGAGGGGCTTGAGGTCGGCTTGGAGCACCACCCTGTTCAACATGGGCTCCTGTCCCGGCACCATCCAAGCGGCCGGAATCATGGATCCGGCAGCCTCTACACTTGCAATACTTGAAGAGGAAGAATCCAATGACTAGCAATAGAACGAGGGATCCACCACATCCCACCACAAAAAAAGCTATTATTTTGTCGCTCCATTTATTACACCTCCTTCGCCTCCCTTGATGGGGTTCTGGCGTTGGAGGCGGTACGGCCGGAGGTGGACTACAATTGCTATTGCTCTTACAATGCCGGAAAATATTTTGGCATTGGGGGCACGATCCGCCAGATCCTTCTAAGATAGCATCAGGACAATCATTTCTACGGGGGCCTGGCAACACTTTCTCAAATACCAGTAAATTGGAGTTGAAAATCTCATTACCCCAACAATACAAGGACGAATTTGATTTCTCAACTCCACAGAAAACATTTATCTTTGCTTCAATAGCAATAAAATAAGTCTCCTTTAACGTCTCCGGCAAACTAAAATTATCTTGCCCCCAACAAACTATTGTTTCATTAGTCCGCAGAGCGCAACTACGGTTCTCCCCCAAGGCCATTGATATGAACTCACCTTCCGGCTTCTCGCCAGCCATACTTCCCCAGCAATCCATCTCATGATGGGAATTTATAGCACAAGCATGCCTAAACCCGGCAGCAATAGCACAATAGTTCCTCTTAAGATTACCAGCGAAAGCATTATTCATACTTCCTCCACAAGTAATACTCCCGGATTCCGATATCCCACACACGAAATCCTCTCCAACAGCAATACTTGATAATCCCTGAGCAATACTGCTAGAGTTGAACTTTCGCCGCGGCCAGCATTCGAGGCGATTAGTGACATTAATTAGGCCACAGGCAAAAGATTTTCCTGCTTCCAGTTGACTGAGAGCCAGGTCATGATAAACTCTCTTGTAGGACCTTTTAGTACCATTAACTGGGAATCTCCAACAAACCAAAGTCGAATTAGTAGGAGACCGAGTCAAGGATATTAGACCACAGAGGAATCCCTCTCCACCAACTATAGCTGAAAAAGAAGTACTAGGATTCAAGGAGGTTTGGATTCCACCAGGAAAACTTGAACAGTTTAGAAAAGAGTCCTGTTTGGTACCACGGGCAGGTGTTAATGCACACACCAATGTTTGGTTAGAAATTTCAGATATTGACACGGTTGAGAGTGAAAAAACGAATGGAATGAAAGGAGAAAGAAATATGAGGTAGGAAAAGAGATGACGTTTAAGCAAACCACAAGCCATAGAAAAAATGGTTTGTGGGATGGTACGATACTACTTTCATGGTGGTACAAGTGATGTTTAGAGGTGGATTATTGTAGCTAGTGAGTGTTGGTTTTTGGCCATTTTTAAGGGGTCCGGCGGGAGGAGGAGGAGGCGGAGGAGGAGAGGGTAGCTATAATTAGAGAGAAAAGAAACGCGGTTTTATAGAGTCTGTATCGAGGGCCAAAGACCTGGTCATTGCAAAGAAAAGTTTATTGCAAGTCTATATAAGCAGAAATTTAGAGATATAGAGAGAGCGTGGGGGAAATGGTTGAAACTCGTAATACAAACGAGCAAAATAATTGGAATGTCAAAAACAATACTAATAACTAGTCCACATTTTCTATGCTATATAATGTGCTAAATGTATATAAGACTTTGGCACTTTCATCACTCAAAACGAGTAAATTTAATTAGTAGATATGTCATGAAGACGAAAGCAACACAAAAAAAATATTGGAAGTATAAGAATACAAAATTTTGTTAAAAAAGTCATAAAAAAATTTTAATTCAAAATTTTATTATTAAATATTTTATTTTTAGAAATTTATCCAAACATTAACCGGTGACTTCTAGATATTATTGAAGATCATAAAAGAGTTTCATTCGCTATAAAAAAAATCTTAAATCAACTAGAAAAATATAACAAATATTGACAAGTAATTTCTAGACATTATTGAAAGGTCTTTCCAAACACCAATTGCTATGAAATTTTAACTCTATAAAAAACAGTATCTCTAGAATTTTCTCGTAAAATTTCTATCCAATTCAATGGTCGAATAATAAACTATGCTCAATAACATAAGAGTATGCACTAGGAAAAAATTAATCTCCTCTATTAGTCTCTCTAGGTTGGAAAGAACTTGTCCTCGAGTTTAAATTGTCTCGATCTCATTGATGTCCAATAAATACTCTCAAACCTTTTCTTTTCCCTTTTATTTAAGTATATAATAATTTTAGACATCTACTTGAGTCCTTTAATCTTAAAATCTGTATAAAAAATTAACATCTAGCATATTATTTCTTTTCCATTGGCTTCTAGAGTAATAAATTACAAACCTCAAACTTTTTTCATTAACATATGTTGTTTCCATATAACCTTTAAAACATCTACCTTTGTGATAACATTAACCTTATAATAAAAAGAATCAACATAATTTAAATAATCAAACTTCTTTTGTTATGCACTTTCCATGTTTTTTTTGCATTCAACCTCTATCTTATCAACAAGGATACCTTCAATGATATCATCACTACCATCACTACCATTATTTATGATATCATCATCAACATAATCATCATTAAAATGAACATCATAAATTAATAGAGAATACCATTCCACATCCATCTCACTATAAATGAGATCATTAAAATCAACAAGATATGCATCTCGATTAAGAAGCCACCTTCTTTACTCATGATTTTAAAATGCGTTTTCAAAAGTAGTTATGGATTCGTGATCACTCTTCTCATAATCCCACGAGCTCCTCATCTCCGCCAACTAATGGGTTAATTTTTCTATTTGTCTATGCATGTTTTTCACCAGCTCTTGAATGTTTCTCTTATAAGGTGGAACCTCCTCATCCCTTTTTACCTGAACATGTTTGGCTCCGTGATCTCTTCCAGTTATAGTTATTTACTTGCACAAAGAAAACAAAATAATATGAGATTGCAGCACATAACAAGCAATAACCTGAGATGGTTAGGCTCTGACACTAATTAATGCAAACAAAAGTAATATAAGAAAGACAACAAGCACAATAACATAAAATTTAGATGAAAAAGGGATCACATAGAAACCTTAATAAAAACAATTATTATTTAATATTTTCTATTTAGATAATTTATCTCTCTAGAAGATTTATAACTTTTTAAATAAACCTACAAACTTACCTAAACCAATAAGCAAAATCTAAAAATAAAGGAAAAGTAATAAAAGTCGTAAACAAACTAGGATATAAAATATTAAATGAAAATAAAAAAATAATAAAAGAGTTCTAATCAAAATAAAAAAAGAATCCTAGATCAACTAGGAAAAAAATAATCTTGACTAGTAATTTATAGGTATTATTGGAAGGCCTTATCAAACACCTATTACTATGAAATTTTGACCATATAAAAAACAAGGCCTCTAGATTTCCCTAGTCAAATTTTAGCATGATCTAATAGTCGGATGAAAAATTATGTGCAATAATAAGACTAAAAATTAGAAACAAAGAATCTTATGCTTCAGTCTTCCCAGGTCAGAAAGAAGTCACATCAAGTTCAAATTGCCTAGATCTCATGGATGTCCAATAAAAACTCTTTAACCCTTTTTCTTTCTTCTCTTCAAGTATATAATAATTTTAGATATCAACTCCAATTCATTCATCTTAAAATTCATGTAAAATACAACTATTGATATATTATTTCTTTTCCATTGGCTTATAAAGTAATAAATTGCAAACCTCAAAATTGCTTTATCAATATATATTGTGTTCATATAACCCTTTAACACATCTACCTTTGTGATAACATAACCTTGTAAGAAAAAAAAAAATCAACATAGTTTAAATCAAAAAATTTATTTTGTTGAGCACTTTCCATATTTTCTTTGCACTCACCTATATCTTATTAATAAGAACACCATCAATGATATCATCACTACTATTACTGTCATTATTTATAATATTACCACCAATCTAACCATCATCAAAATAAACATAATAAATTGATGGATAATATCAATCCACATCTATCTCATTATAAATGAGATCACAAAAATATCTATGATACTTATATTGATAAAGAAGAACCTCTTATGCTTATGCTTTTGAAACGAGTTTTCAAAACTAGTTATAGATCTACAATTAATCTTCTCACGATCCTTTAGGCTTTTCATCTCCACCGACTAATAGATTAATTTTACAATTTATCTTTGTATATCTTATATCACCATATCTATTTATCATCATATTTATCTTTACATGTCTTCTATCACCAGCTCTTGGATTAAACTTTCCCAATAGGTAACCTCCTCATCCCCTTTTATCTTAACATGTTCTAATTTATGACTTCTTCTAACCATGATTATTTTATAACACAAAACAAATAAATTACATGGGATTGCAACACACAACAAGTAATAACTTGGGATCATTAGGCTCTAACACCAACTGATGCAAATGAAGCAACATAAGAAAGACAACAAGTACAAGAACACATAATTCTACCAAAAAAGGTCACATAGAAACCTAAATTTAAAATTTTATTACTTAATATTTTTTATTACCAAATTTATATTTTCATACAAAGTTTATTTTAAAATTTTTTTACTTGAAATAATAATACAAGAAAGAAATGTTAATTACCTAAACTCTCTAAAAGAACTAGGGTTTCTTATGATGCGTAATTGCTTATATAAATAGTGAAAAACCTTAATATATATATTTTTTAATTGTTTAATAAAAAATCTGCATCAAGGCTCACTTGGTTGAGTGCGTGTGGGGTGGGTGCAAGTTGTAGTATCTAATGTAGGGCACTGCATCTATTTTCTTAATTGTGATAGACAATTTCTTTTGTTAAAAATAAAAAACAAGGAGCAAGTGACATGTCGTTCATTCCTTTGATAAAAAGAAATTCAAGCAAGGCCAAACATGCAAGTCTGGCCTGTTATGCACATGTGGACCAAGCTCTAGGCCTGACCGTTTGTTAACTTATTTATTTTCCTTTTTTTCTTTGATTTTTTTTGGCACTCCAAAAAACATTTACTAGATTCACTTAATATTTAATTTTGACATGATTTTTAAATATTATTATAATTTTTTATTTGAATTTTAATATTATTATTATTATTATTATTATTATTATTATTATTATTATTATTATGTATCTGATCAAAAAATAATAATACTACTAATAAATTCTTTTTGAAAATTTGATTGAAATTGTTTTTTTTATTATTAACATGTTTAAATAGATTTCAATCATACAAAATATGGACACATACTATTTTCAAATTTTATGTTAACTTGCTTTAACAATAATAAAATATATTTTAAAATAGAAATAATGCTTCTAGTTAAAAACATTGTGTTGGATAACATAAATAAGAGATATATTAATAAAAAAAATTTATCTTTATAAAAAGAATTCAAAACGATTGTATTTTTGGGTTTTGTAACAAAGTCAAAAAATTTTTTGAGACCTAAAAACAAATTACGATTAAAACAATTTAGGTACCCCACAACGTAGCATAAGCATATAAACTAGTATCATCTAAGTTGATAAATATGAGATTAAGGTTGTTATAATACAACTAATAATTAAAGAATATGCTTAAACCTAAAAGATTTATGTAATCGTATATATATCTGATGCAAGATTAATTTTTTTTAATATTTTTCTTAGTTATTATTATTTTTTATATAGTTTAGGAAAATATTTTTCTTTATGATGTTTTATTATTTTTTATTCTACTTAGTTTATAAAATCAAATATTGGGATTGATAATTTTTTTTCCTTTCTAGTTTAGGAATCCTTAAAACAACTAAATAATTATTGATTGAGATTTTTTTTCTCTTCCAGGTAGACTTATGATCACTAATATAAATAGGTTTGTTTAGCTTGTATTTCAATAAAATATAATAGAATTTCATTCCTAAAAATAAAATTCTAGATAGGCTTCAATTCTTACTTGTTGTCTTCTTGTTTGTGTTTCTATTTACATCAGTTAGTTTCAAAGCCTCAATATCCCATTTGTTATTTGCTTGTTGTGTGTTGGAATAAGAGATATCAAAACATGATGCACTCATGTAGGTGAGGATGATGAGGTTTCCTCTCAAGAAAGAGACATTAAAAAACTGGTAATAGAAGACATGTAGAAATATATTACAGAATTGAAAAGATATGTTCAAGAATTGGTGATAAAAGACATGCATGTATATATTGAAAAATTAACCCTACAGTTGATAGAGGTGAGGAGCCTAGGGATCATAAAAAGGGTGATCATAGATCAATGACTAATGTCGAGAACCCGTTTCAGAGACATGAGTAGAGGAAGTAACTTCTTGATCGAGATAAAAATGGTGTTGAAACTAAAAGTTTTTATAATTCTATTTTTTTTGTGGATTTTAATCAACCATCCAATTTGATGAGGATGATGAAGATAATGCTAAAGTAAAACATTTAAATATAAAATTATTGGTTTGTGATGTCCATGAGAAGATAACCAAATTAGATGTCGTTTTAGATGTTCTTTTAATTTAACGAAGCACTTTGCAAAGGAATTACTCACATGTGTCTTAGGAGAATTTTAAAATTGACAGGGTCAAAATTGATATTCTTGTATTTTAGATAAAAGTTGTGAAGCACATTTCCAAATCTTCTCCTAACTTTAAAATTGATTTCATTGTTAGGAAGATTTAGCATGTTGTTGATATAATGGACATGTTAGAGTATGTAAAGGGTTAGAAATTTTTGAGTGGATATCCCCGATATTAAGATAAAAACAATTGAAATATATTAGGCTTTTATTCTTAAAAATAAAATTACAAATTAGAATTATGTGTAGCAACCCTATTTTATAAAATGAATAACCCATCATAAATTGTATAAAATAGTTTTAACTTCAATTTTATTTTTCTAACTTACTATCTTCTTATTTGTGTTTCCGTCAACATGAATAACCCATCATAAATTGTCCTCTGTGCATGCATAGTCTATAAAATGAACTAATTCATTGTATATAACCAAAACATAATCATAAAATATATATTTAATTCACTCTCTACAATCCCAACTAATGCAATGCAATCCCGATATAGGTGTTCTCAAATGGCCTATACAAGAATTATCAATGGATTCCGGTAGAATGTACAGCAAACAAAACAACCAATTTAGCAAACCAAATGGTTTAAATTGCGGCATTATACAATAAGAGAGACACGAGACGATTGGGATTTCAGACATTTTTCTTTGTAGCTATACTAACTCAGTTCATTCTTAAACACCCAGAAGCTCTTCAATCTCAAGCATCCCTTGTGAATTGCGAACAAGCTTCTTAAATCTCGACCCTCATCCATCAAGCTTGCCCATCTTCAAGGATGACTCAGTCATAGGCGTATTTACGTGGGAAATTTCCCATGGTGCCAAAAGTCCTACGGACCCCACGCATGGAATCTCTCAAAAAACCTAAATCAAGGAAGCCAACCGTGCTCAGGGGAGATGAACCTACTCTTACAAGAGTAACAAGGAACGTTCTTGCGTATCCAATGCAGTCCAGTCATAGATTAGGCCCGTTATTGGACAATTAGCCCCCAAGAATAGTCAGTGTCATCCCCACTTCATTCCATATGACTGTTCCGCGTAGTCAAAATTCATGTGTTTGAGAGGCTGGGACACAGTATGTTGGTGGCACAATAACGTGAGGGGCCAGCTTGCCCGATGCTGGAAGAGATTCAAATCTTAGATTCCACTGTGTAGTATATAATTGGATAATCTTCTTGTGATGCCGCGAGCAATCCTCTGTCCATAGAACGGAAAACAAAAAAAAATGGCAGCACAAGTGCAGAACCAAAGCTTGTTTATGTTGTTGGAGTTGCTTGCTGGGCTGGTTAACAATATATGGTCCTCTTACAGCTAAATTGTGTTTGAAGCAGTCTCGGGCTTACAGATCTTACCTGTTCTCCAATTCAAGAGTAGATCTTGTGAAAGCAACAATCATGTTCATGTGGTAACATAACTGTGTCCAGCAGAGAGATGGATGCAATTCGCACCGAAAACAAGCAAAAGTTGGAGAAAATGATAATTAAAAATTACTTAAGCCTTCATATACCTATAGATTAGATCACAAAATAACAACTCCAAGCGCTCAATTAGACAACATCAAAATGCTTTTCATAAACCAGCATCATCTAGTACTACAAATATATTTTCTCCAAATTTGGCCACAGTTGATGAAGACCTGGAGATATACCGCTGCTAAAAAAGGGAAATTACTAGAGAAAAGCTTGTCATTTTTGTCAAAACTGTTATCAGGAGACCTGCAAGCACAAGAATCAGCATCAACGAGCATCTTCAATACCAGCTTGGTCGTTCAAAGGTCAGCAATCTTCAAGACTTTGATCATGTCTTCTTGGACAGAATCGGAAGCCATTTCCTCACCGAGAACCTTGAGGACATTTTCACGGTCATTGACGTGAGTTAAACCCAGTAGACAATGTATCCCCCTTCTCCATATTCCTATTCGATGGGCTTTAGTACAACACCAAAACTATATACATCACTCTTTTCATAAACCAGCATGGATCAGAACACTTCATTTCAAAGGAATGCAATTGCCAAAAACAGAATTGAGCATCATAATATGTTAAAAAAGTTTGCAGCTCTTAAAGGAAGAACATAATAGCAGCATCATAAGATTTCACAAAAGAAATTAGCGGTAATTATCAGCATAGGGTAAGAAAATATGATATTTCCATGAGATAGTATTGATATCAAGCAACAGTCTTGCAGAAGAAGTAGTTTCAAACTCACCAGGAACAATATAGCCATGAGTGCCAGCAAACGAGCTACTATCACACCCCTTAAGGGACATTTCTGCAAGCTTCGAAATCCCAAAGTCAGCAATTTTTGGTTCATAATCCTCATCAAGTAAAACGTCGCTCGACTTTATATCTCTATGTATAAAGATATGCAATTCCTTTTGCGTCTCCCAGAGCAATCTTGTACCTCTGATACCAATCTTTGATCCGTCTGTGAAGTGCTTGAAATAAGTTACCATTTGGCATGTACTCGAACACCAGAAAACTCGATCCTCCTTCGAGTAAACTAGCATAAAGCTTCAGGATATTCCTATGCCTGATTTTCCTCAAAATCTCCTTTTCTGCCGCAAAAAACTTCAGACCATCTCCCTTCCATGGTTGCTTTACAGCTACTGTACCACAGTTTCTCTTCTAATCCAAGCGATTCACTTTTCCTGTGTCCCCACTCCCAATCAAATTGTCTTCTTCCAGATTACATATTTCATCTGCATCAATATTTAATTGGTGGAACGAAGCAATTTTCCATTTCGGATCTCCTTCTTAACTTTCAAGTCATTTTTCATCTCATCTTGAGCACACTTGAAGTTTCGGACTAGTAGCATACCAGTTAAAACAAGAACCAACACAGATGCTATTATTGAGAACAAGAACAGCTCATCTCCTAACTTTTCTTGACCTTGTCTTCCCAATCAAACTTTTATCCCTGAATGTAATGGTTTTGGAAGTTTCAACGTCACAGAATTCCTTGTTCCCAATAAATGCTCTGTCTCCGCCCGTTGTCAAAAGAACAGACTGAACTCTTCCTGACAACTGGTTTACAGACAAATCAATAGAACTTGGCTTTTTCTAAACTTTCCGAGATCAAACCAGTAAGTTTGTTTCGTGAAATATTCAGAGAGTTTAAAGAGCACGTTAATAATACTAATAAAGTAACTCAGAGAATTTGAAGTAGGATTCAAGTCCCCCAGCCTTGCACAACCCCCCAGTTATGATGGCATGGATCCTGTCAACGAATTCTCTTCCAAATGCAATGATGGTAACTGCTGGCTGTTAGACAACCTAATATGAGGAGATACCTTTCCAGTGAAGTCATTATTACTGAAATCAATTATACTGGTAAGTAGCATTGCCCAAACCCCTCTGGAATCTTCCCTGACAACTGATTCTTACTGATCCTTGAACCTTCACGAAGATTTGCACTCAGCATAAGAATCCAGTTACTCTCCAGAAAAACGGTTTCCCAGAGCAAATATTGATTCGGCAAAAATTCACTGGAAACTCCCCTGAAAAATTGTTTCTCAGGGATTTCTCCTGAAAAGTTATATATATATATAACTGATGAAACATCTGACTCACTCGCTCTTTCTGTTCCTCGTCTGTGATGTGAACCTTCTTCCACTCATATAGCTCCATGTCATAACACTCATCTATCGCAAACTGGGGAATCTCTTGTCCACGGAAGAGCCACAACCCCTTCACCTTGAAGGGTGGTCCTGAGCCAATCGCCAGCATCTTCCCAAAAGCATACATACGAGCCAAGTCCATTAATTCGCTGAAGGAAACCACCGACCTTGTTCAGTGTACCAAATGATACATCATACATGAGTCATATGCTTGATTTATCTGTCACTGTCGGTTATTATCTTTTATAATAATTAATACATTGACATATTTACGAATAGTGACCCTTAATCATGAGCTGGCAAAAATAGTCAATCAAGTCGCTAATGAATTATCAATAGGTTTGCAATGGACTCTTTAAACCTAATCTAAATCATAGAAAAAATTCATGTATAATGTTTTATTAAGGTTAATATATCTTATAATATCCAAGATTCACTTGCAATATTCATTGAATAAATGAGAATTGTATACCCCATTTCTATCCAAACAGTTATCATCATGGGTTTATTTACTTGAAATAGAATATAGTGAAATGAAAATGCTTTATGGATTAAGTTTTGACAATAATCCTTTTAAGATTTATTTTTCAAGTGATGTGCTTTTTAACAATCACTTCTTTTCATTTTAATTTTTATTGGTTGCCCTCATCAATGTTTGTGTACACCTGTATTATGACTCATGTATGTATATTCATGACATGTAATTTACTTTTGGATTCTTATTAAAAGGCATGTATGAGAATTTATTTAAAAGGACAATACTTCTAATTATTTTGTAAATATTGGACTTAGGCATTTCTAAGATTTTTATTTTATTTAAAACAAAAGGAAAGGGCTATTTCTCTTAATATCCAAGGTAATGATCATGTTAAGTCCACTTACCTTAAATACTAAGCATGAATAACAAGAAATTCTTGACATGATTTGTAAGAAAACAATAAGGAGGTTTTTATGGGTTTAGAATATTGGCCCAATAGGCCTTTTAATATGGGTCAAACCCCTAATGTGTTTTGTAAACAAGTTATAAAACCTAATGCAAATGTATGTATGAATGAGTATTGGTTTTCTATTATTTAGGATGAAAAGACCATGTCAATAGATATTATTTAATATATCAATGTTTATACATAAAGAAAAACAACATGTTGCAACACTAAGTATTGTTATAACCCAATTTCAGGTTTCCCCAATAATTACCATTTTTTAAAATGAAAAGTTAAAAAAAAAGGATTGGTAACTTGGCAACAACAGGCTGACAAGGGTTTCAAATGCATGGAAGAACCAAGCTGGAGTTTTGGAAAAAAATTAGAAGCCCAATTATACCCCTTTATATCAACGACTAATGGACAATATAGATTTAAGGTCAAACTAAATGATTATTGGATGAATCTACATAAAAATTAAGTTCAAGGGCTTAATTAGACTTTTAATAGGCCATTGTGATTTAATCATGGGCCTAATTAAAGGATTGATTAAGTTTAAGAATTAATCTAGGTCAAATTAAAAGATTTAATTAAGTGAAAGGACTTAATTGTACTTTTAATAGGTCAAATTAATTTAATAGGGACTTGATTAGTGAAAAATTAACTTTGAAAGCTTAATTGAGAAGATTGAAATTTTAGAAGACTATATTTAATTTTTCCAAACTTAATTGGGTGAAATCAAGGATAAAATTACAAGAAAATCAAAGTTTAGAGGTCAATTAAGGAGCAAATTTAAGAAATTTAGAACCAAGGACCAACTTGTAAAATGCATGAGACTTCAGGGATTGAAATCAATGTAATTAGGGGCCAAATTAAAGAAAATTAAGATTTAAATGGTTAATTGAGGATGGATTTGCATAAATTAGAAACCAATGACCAAAATAGAAAAGATGTTGAACTTCAGGGTTGATGTTTGAGTTTGGTAAAGATGAAATTGCATGAAATTAAAAGTTATAAGGTAATTACAGGTGCATTAAAAGAAGTCAACAGATCGGGGACTAATTTTACTTCTAGTCAAATCCTAATTTTAGAACCCTAATTAACTAAGGCACCTTTTCATTTAAATAAAACAGTGCATTTTGGTTCAAAACCATGTTGTTTTGATTAGTCCAAAAAAAAAAAAAATGGTTAGAAAACTTCTCGTCTGGCCACTATAGATCTTTTTCTTCCCTAAAAAACCCGAAAAGGTTGGTTTTGTTGCCACTTTCCAAGCCCGAAATCACCTTCATCTCTTCCCCTAACAAGACAATAAGCATACCCCCTCACACCATGCATGTGTACTCCTACAAGACAAATAAAAGCTCTTTTGCAGCCCTGAAGGCGTTGCTACAAGAAGCCAAAACTCACGCCCTAACCAGTCATACTTGCTAGTGTACCCTTTCTATCAGCTCTGCAACACTGCAAAGCCTGACCCTCAGCCTTAATGAATGGCTTGGATTGATTCTTCTACATCAATAGAAGAGAATGGTCTAGCTCATAGCCCCTGAAGGACCCCAATTGACATTTAAAAATCGTGCAAAAGGCTATGACAAGGGGAGAGGGAAATGAGAGAGAAAAAAGTACGAAGGACATTAACCTTTCAACCACTCATCCTCACCATGATTACTGGCTCTCTACCCACTCTTAGACACACAACTACACTGTCAAACACCTTCTCAACTCTAAGAAAAAGACAAAGGAGGCAACATGATTAGATAAGGCAAGCTTTCAATTTTGATAAGGGGGTGTAGCTTAATGAGCACGCCCCTTCCCTTTCAATTTTATTTTCATTCGTATATTTTGCATTAAACGTCCATTACCATAGATGTTCTTGATAACGTTGCAGGTGATGAATATTTTTAGTAAGACCGTGGACTTATAACAATATATTTTTTAAGGTTGGTTGTTGTTTTGTTTTTGATGTTCTTAGACTATTGTTAGTGTTTTGTTGGGCTTACTTAGACCAAATGCATGTTGTTTATGGTTAGGAATGTGAAAGATAATCAATGTAACAATACTTATGCATAGATATAGGTGTTTTGGGAGCCTAAGATGTGTTTATTGTTTTCCTTTTAATCTGATTTTTTTTTGTTGGATAGTTTAAGGCAATTATAGGAACATGTTTAAACCTTGGTTGCTAGGTTGAGGTTGTTATTTTTAGTTTTAGTATTATTTCTTGGTTGAAGTCTTTTCTGGGTTTTTCTTGGGTTTTCTGCATATTTCTAGGCAGTGTTCTTGGGAAGAACATTGTCTTGGCTCCATGACTTGAACTAATTTTGGTCCAGTTCTTTGCACTAAACACTTCACATGACACTTTTAGCCAATAACCTAGTTTTATTTTGCATCAATAACATATATTTTTTTAATATTTTAATCTTAGGGTTTTGGTTTTTAAACTAAAACATTCTCTGATCAAATTGTAACGATTCAGTGATAATCAAAATGATGGATGTTAAATTTTTAATCCTTACATGATTTTAAACCTCTCTATACCTTTGGATTTGTTATATATGGTCTGATTTAGAACCCATGTTTCTAGGTTTCTTATGGTGTTCTTCGTTGTTATTTGATATTCGCTCGTGTTGTTTTTATTATGGGTTATGTTTGTGGGCTTGGGTTTTGGGTCAATCCCATTCCAGTGCTATAAAAGGCATGTTTGGTTGGTCAAGTTTTTACCAAATGAAAAAAAATGTTTTTTTTTTGTTTTTATGTTCTTAAGGTGTGTTTGCCTAATACAGTCTTAAGATAATTTTAGTGCCTCTGATTTTTAGTTAAGGGCATGTTTGGCAAATAAGCCCTAATGATTTTCCAACAAGATTTACTTTCCTTTTTTTTTTTGTTCTTTTGCCCTAAATTTTTTTTTCTGAAAATTCTAAAAACAATCAAGGATCATTTTAAAATTTATTTATGGATCCTTTGTGTTTTTTTTTTCAATAATTTCACTTAATATCAGATTTGTAGACTTATAATGTAAAATATTAACCTATTATTAAAAATACTTGCTTTTGGCCAAATTTAAAAAAACATTCAGAATTTCAAAAAAATTTCTTTATTTCAAAAATACAAAAAAACCATGTATTTTTATTTGTGTGCATACGACTAAATTCTAAAATTTTCATGCATATTTTTAATAAAAAATAAAATTTTCATTTTTATCATGGTTTGAAAAATACAAAAATCAGTCAATGAGTATCATAATCAATTTATGATTATCCATTAGAACTTGCCATATTTTTCTAAAATACCCCAAAAGTTTTGTTTATGTTAATATATGAGATTATGAACTGCTACGTAATATGTATTTTCAATATTGAATAAAAAGACAATTCCTTTTATTTTTATGTTTAGATATTAGAATGATTATGTTTTAACCTGGTAAGAGAATGATCTCCTTACTAGGAAGAATTTTTCTTAAATCTTAGACAAATCAACAATTAAAAACACAATAGTATCTTAGTTTATATTAGATAAATAAACAATGTAGCTTACCTTAGGTAGGGAGCACTAGAGATGATACGTCTTCCCCTTGCATAACTAGTCCTCTTACCTAGACTATCGCTGACAAATAGGTTTTGTAGTAACCAAAATACTAAGTGACAACTCATATTCCCATATTTTGTTGATAAAAGACAAGAATACCTTGTCATTTCCACCCACATCACCATGATAATTCCGAATCGAAAGGATGATCGTCACAATGCCGCATACATGTGACAATGATAATGATGAAATGACCAAGGATGTGAAAGGAAACAATATGCAAAATTAAAGGATTCACCCAAATGCGTTCAAACACAAATATCAATCCAATAACCATTTTTCGATCCCAAAATCTCATCACAAAACACATCAAAATAAACAATACAACAGGATGTAAGATTAAGGGACTTAACCAACATCATTCAGACATAAATATTAATCCGATAAACGTTGTACAATCCTAAAATCTCATCATAAAACGCATCAAAATCAACAATAAATAAGTTAATTATTCCAAAAAGAGTTAGGATTATAAATGGAACATCTAAAGCTGGACAAAGAGGACTAAAAGGGGCTAGAATAATGGAAAAATATTACTAGACTAAGAGATGCAGTGTTGGCACATTACAGTTCTAAGAGCTGTCATGTTTAGAACGTCATTCCATGCACCATCGACATCTGATATACACTTGGATAGGCTCATAGGGTATGGCATGCTTTTCTTCTCCTTTTTATAGCGGCGATACATATCACCATTAGCCAATGAGGGAGATCTAACGCTTTAAATGTCTAGTGGTTAGGGTTCTCTCACTACTGTCTTGGTTTTCTTTCTTTAGCTACTCACATAGAGGTTGTTGGGTTATAGAGCTTATATGACTATGTAGTTGTCATCAAAGGAAGAAGAATAATGATGGTCTCATCTTGTTTGAAGGTTGAAGGAGAGAGAAATCGAAGATAAAATTTTCGACGGTTGTTCTCTCTTTCTCTTTGATTAATGATGATGCAAGGGTTATTGATTGTAATTGATTAAGGGATTTTGTAGAGGGCTTCAAGAAGAAGATAATGGTGGTGGTTTCGTTAAAAATAGATTTAAGAGGTAAGAGAAATCAAGGGGAGAAGTTTCAACTTTCAAATAGAGAGACAAGGCTAGGGTTCTTTTTGGAAGAAATGTATGAAAAGATGAATAATGCTCTTCTAATATTTATTTCAGCTCATATTCTCTAAAACATTTTCATGGTGGCTCTCTTCTATGATAGCTAGGGTTTTTTTGTTAGGGTTTTAGTGAAAAAAATGATTAATAGTGTTTGTTGTGTGATAACCCCTTTTTCTCTAAAATTCACTCATTTATTTATAGCCCATAAATTTTATCATCTTCTTTTTAGTTATTTTATCCCCGAGTAACTCAATTTTATTTTGGTCCCTCATTTGTTTTATTTTACACTTTAGCCCATTTTACTTTTGTCATTTTCTATTTTAATTACTTGTTCCCAAAGCAACTCCATTTTATCCTAACCCTTTATTTTTAATGTTTTGCAATTCAGCCCTTTGTCCATTTTGCCCCAATTTTTCTTTTTTGATTTTCTTCTTCTTAGAAACAATGCTAACATCAATTTGATAAAAAATGCAATTAAGAAATACAAAATGGATGCGAATGCGTAGAAAACATATTTCATTAAATTTGATTTTTCTCAGAAAGACGTCAACAAGAGAAAAATAATTAAAAATTACAAAAAGGGCATGTGAATAGTCAAAATACATCGAAAACACATTCATTTTTTAAATATTTTTGCTTTTTTTGAGTTTTTGGAAAATGTTTTGAAAAAAGAAGTAAAAGATTGGTTTATGAGAAACCCCTAAATCCTTCCTGGAAAAACAAAACGCAATTGAGAATTAGTGAAGATCTTAACAAACATGATGATGAAAAGGAGATGAAGAACTAGGAAAACAATCAATACATAGACTAAGACTGCTCTAATCGAGGTTGTTTGCTACTTCTCTCCCTCTACTTCTCACTACAAGTCTTGAAAGGGGATTGAAATTCCTCACTCTTTTTTGTCTCAATTTATTCCCTTTTTGGGTTGGTTCCTCTCATCTTATCTCCTCTCTTTATTCCGCATCCATAAAAAAGAAGAAGAAAAATAGACGTGGTTGCAACTCAACCAGGCAAAACAAATTCAATTAGGAGCAATAATGTATAAAAAACCTAAATCAGGTTCCAAAACAACTAATCCTTCCAATAAAATAAAGAAAAAAAACCATAAATACATTATTAAAATTCATAATGCAATAAGTCTATGACCATAGTAAAAACACCACACCTTTTAGTTTTTTGTTAACTAACCCAACATGTTTGTGTCAAGAACCTTTGTGTTATAATGCTGGAGATTTTGATAAATCAACTATGGATCTATTATATTTGAAATGCATGTATAGCCTAGCAAATATATTTTTGGAATAGATGGACTTATCCAAACCAAAAAAAGAGGTTTGACCAAACTAAATGATCGGTCTTACATAAACATATATAATTTTTTATCTAACCATTGGATCAAGCTCAAATGTTTTTATAAGGTTCTATAGGCCTAGTTATATTTTGGATCGACTTATTAAAACTATAAAGACATTCAAATTAGGCTTAGAAAATGCTATTTTTTTCAGTTTTATTATTTTCCTATTCAGTTTTTGGAATTTTCAGTCTTAATTTTTAATGTTGTTTTTATTTCTTTTATCTAATTAGAGATTCTAATTTTCCTTCCTTGTAAGGGGGTTTTTATTGACCTATAAAAGAAGTTGCAGTCCTCTTGCAAGAGACAAACTATTATATAGAAAAATATTCAATAATAAAATCATTATTAAAATTCTTTGTATTAAAACCTTTTTTAAAAATTCTATTATTTTTATTCTTTAATTCCTTATCTACTTATAAAGGATGTAAAATAAGAATCACTGGTTATGAAGGAGATGATGGGAGAGAAAGAATACTATATCCATTTGATGCAGTTCTCTTGCAAGGTATTTGTTGAGTGTTTTGGCAAATTTAAGGCAAAATCTATAATCTTTACAAGGTAATCAAATTCTTTTACTACTTTCACATATTTAATGTATTGAATAAGATGTCATAATTTTATAATGGACTAAAAAATTTTCATGTTAACAATATGAGAGACAATATACATATTTAATAATGCTTAAACATAAACCATTTCAAACTTAAATACAAAATTTCACTATTTTCTCTTCACATTCTAATCTTATGTTATCCATATCAACATCATGCATTTATCATTAGTATTCTTTAGTTACGTTCAGACTTCCAATTATGGTACTCATTCATTTCATTTGTTTTCAACCAAAGACAAACCTTACTACTTTTATTTATTTTCATCCAAAAGGGTAGATTTCACAATCCTCATTAGTCTCTATAAAAAATAGCATACTTTAACATTTCACTAGTCTTCGTTCAAAACAATAGACTTTAACATTTCATTAGTCTCCGTCCAAAATGGTAGGCTATAATGTTTCATTTCAGTCTTATATAACATTTTCTAGTATCCTTTTTCTTATTTAAAACATGACAATACACATACCTAAAATTAAAAGAATTTAATATAGAAATTTAAAAGGAACAAGTGTCAGGCACCTACCTAATACTTTAGTTTCATGGGATGCTCCTCCTAACATTTTCAAGAGGTATCCTTATTAGTATGCAAACAACATATTTCAAGAAATTTATACCATTCATCAACATTTTCCACCTATATTTTTCATAATTCTACATACATTAACTTTCAAATTCTCACAAAATCATTAACTCAAAGTGTAATTTCTCTAACTTGCCTTCTTAGTTTAACTTAATCATATTCAGAATTTCTTTCGCACAATAACCTTTAAGAAAAAATGTCAAAGCAATTCAATTCAATAGTAGTTTATTTCTCAAGTCCTCTCAAAATCTTTAAACTAAGAATTTGACCAATTTTTAGAAAGACTTACAATCTTGCCATATTTCCCTCCAATTTATTATTCAAATACGTTAGATATCAATATCATCATTATTACGCATTCCTAATTTGAACACAAACTTTATGAACTTTATGACAACTTTTACTTGTACACACTCATAATTTTAGGCATGAAGGTCAATCATTTCATGCATTTATGGTTGTTTTCATAGTCCATATTTAAACACTTTTGGTTGTCATTATAGCCCTCAATCTCACATGTTTGTGGCTGTCATGACAACCCATACACGTACCATTTTAGATCATTGAAACAACATTGCACCCATAAATTCACGGTTGTCACAGCAACCTTTGTTCATGCATATTTAGGCCATCAAAACAACCCCTACACATATAAATTCATGGCTATCACAACAACCTTTATTCATATAATTTTTTTACCATCAAAACAACCCTTACACATACAAATTCATGATGGGGTGAATGACTCTTGTATCATGGGAAACAGTTTGCAAAGCTTGCAAAGCCAATGCTGATTCATGCACATTTTGGGAAACACATATATGCCTCTCCATCTCTTCTATCTTGGTAAAATCATAGCCATAGCTTAAAGCTACGCTTAATTCATCCTCACTATCAAAATCACAAACTTGCTGCGCACACTTATCAACTTGGTCATAACATATGATAGAAAAAACATTGCTACAAGGATATGTCATTGCATCATGAAAATTAAATTCAATTTTTTCATCTCCTACCTCCATAGACAAGGTATCCTTACCACAATCAATCTTTGTGTTGGCAGTTTTCAAGAATGGTCTCCCAAACAATATAGGAGTGCTGGTTGATGAATCACAAGAAT
>Ga0325414_1001080_pt1 | contig 25323 bp, 20 predicted proteins | sample PopdelMetagenome_8_FD_206183 | JGI IMG/M metagenome (GOLD analysis project Ga0325414, IMG submission 206183) | Populus deltoides microbial communities from Bellville, Georgia, United States - Leaf-PdKOR-R3 | ecosystem: Host-associated > Plants > Phyllosphere > Phylloplane/Leaf | place: USA... | reverse complement strand
AATAAGAAAAGAAGACTTCAGAATTAATTCTACCTTCAGATCAGATTTCCTAATCTATTTGGAACTTTTTAAGGGTGACAAATCTGATTCTAGCATATTTAGGATAGTAATTTTTGAATTTTTATTATTTTCTTCTTAGTCTTTAGGTTATTATTACTTATTTAGGTCAATTGTAAGTGGGCCTCATATAATTCCACCTAAGGGGGGTCCATTAGGGTTTATCTAAGTCAATAATTAGTATAAATAAAGGCATAACCAAACATGTAAGTTAGACAATTCAGATTAATAAAACTTTTTATTTGCCGCACTTGTTGTGTGTTGGTGGGATAATCTCCCTCTCTTGGTTCTCTAAACAACTGAAAACAACTTATCGAAGAACAACTTGCTTCGCGGTGTCATCCTTACACTTCTCGTTCGCGAATCAATATTCGTTGGGTGGGGGTTTTTTGTTTTCAATAGTGGTGGTGCCTAGGTACAAGTTATCTTTGTGTGACACTCCTATCAAACTTGATTTACTTGGCTTTCCAGAAATTGGTGTCTTTACATGTGGATTGCTTGACCGCGAGATCAAGAGTTTCGCATCACTTTCGCTATTAGACCTTCACACCGCATACCGCTGCCTTTCTTGGTACTCCTGGGGTGAGATGCAAAATGAGATTCATGTACTTCTCTTAACACTTCTTCCTTAAGTGCTTCATCCCTTGGTAGGTAAATCCATATGCCCATCGCCACCAACCCTTCTGGTAACATTTGAAATGCTGTCTGAATACCTTGGTCCATCTTTTCCTTTACTTTCCTCACTTCTTTATCCATCTGTTAAGCCTCCAAGACCTTGTCTCGTAGTATAAATCATATTTTTATCTGAGTCAATAATGACCCTTTCGACCCTACAATTAGCTATAAATTCATCTTCTTCAACTCTGTAAGGTCATCCTGCCCTTGTTCCTCCATATTACTTACTATCACTTTCCCTTTTCCAGCTTAAAGCATCATTAAATATGTTAGCGTTTCCAGGGTGATAATTAATAACAAAATCATAATCCTTTATCAACTCCACCCATCTCCTTTGTCGTATAGTTATCTCCTTTTATGACATTAAATACCTTAAGCTCTTATGATCCGTAAAGATTTGAATTTGCGACCCATACAAAAAATGCCTCTAAAACCGAAGAGAAAACACTACCGCCGCAAGTTCCAAGTTATTTACAAGGTAATTCACCTCATGTGGCTTCAGTTGTCTTGAGGCTTAGCAATTACCTATCTGTGTTGCATCAATACACACCCCAAACCCTTTGGGGAAGCATCACTATATACTATAAACCCTTTTGACCCTAAAGGAAGAGCCAATAATAGGTCTGATATGAGCCTTCTTGATATGGTTTAGCCTTGTGATATGACCCAAACAAGGTTAGATTCGGATTTTTGCGTAAAATGCGCAACAGTCCAGGTTTACAACAACAGTTATAATTCTCAGTCTGACCATTGAATCGGGCTACAATGTTACGTGGACTCTCCACACATGTTGTTCTACATTGAGTTAAAATTTCTGGTCAATCAGAGTTCGAGAAGGCATGGAAATACTGGTCAACAGAGGCTGTATGAGTTTTGTTATTTACTTCCTTTTGACTTGTGAACTTCCTATTTGGTTAGGATTCTTTTCCTACAAGGATGTGGCAGCTAGTTTTGGGAATTTCCTAGTTCCACTAGGATCTTTAATGAGTTCTCATATAATCTCCAAGTGTGGCAATGATTTATTAATGTTTCAGAATCCTTTTTTTGTAAGGATTCCTTATTCATCCTAATTACACAAGGAAAGAAGGCTAGTGGTATTTAATGATAAAATAGTTATTTTTATTATTTTCTTTCATGTTTGGGCTTAATTAAAACTTTGTTTTGAGTTAGGATTCAAGGCTTGTTTGGATCAAGTTATAGCCTTTTCAGTTTAGGGTTTTTAGGTTAGTTTTGTATGGGGTTAATTTAGCCCACAAGGGTAGATCCATTAGGGTTACTTTTAAGAACTATTTAAACACATGTAACCTAAATTCCAGCAACCTTTGATGATTATTACTTCTGAAATTTTTCAGTTTTTATGTGTGAGTGATTGTTGCATTCTTTAGTTCTTGAACGAACTAAATCTGACTTATTGAAGATTAACTAGCTTCATGGCATCATTCTACTCATTTCAATAGTGTTAGTGCCTTGGGACAGTTTTTTTATTGTGTTACACTCCTATCAGACCTATTTTGGCTTTTCGGGATCAGATCTCAATCTTGATTGTGGATTGTGTGATCACGTGATCACGAGGTTCGCATTACTTCTTTTCAGCTTCTTAAAACACTCATTGCATTTTTTTGACCAAACAAACCTAACTTCCTTACAAGTTAATCGGGTCAGATGGGATGTTATTGTGGAAAATCCTTCAATACATCTCCGATAATACCTTACCAATCCTGAGAAACTACGGATTTTAATCATGTTGGTGGGTCTTTCCAAATTCAAAACTACTTCTACCTTTCTTGGATCCACAAGTAACCCTACTACAGAAATGACATGTCCTAAAAATACCACCTCTATAAGCCAAAATTCACAGTTATCTAGTTTTGCATACGACGTATTCTCCCTCAAAACCTGTATCACACTCCTCAAATGTTGCTTGTGTTCTATATAAGAGTTAGAATACACTAGTATATCATCGAGAAACATTACCACATACTTATCCAAATATGCTCGAAATGCCTTTTCATCAAATCCATAAACACTGCTGAGGCATTTGTCAACCAAAAAGGAATCACTAGAAATTTGTAATGTCCATAACAAGTTCTGAAAGTAGTTTTCAATATATCCTAATCCTTAATCCTCAACTAGTGGTACCCAGACCTCAAATCTATCTTGGGAAAGACTATGAAACCCTTCCATTGATCAAACATATCGTCTATTTGTGAAAGCGGGTACCTATTCTTCACAGTTACCCTTTTTAGTTAATTGTAGTTAGTGTCAAATCTATCTTAGAAAAGACTATGACACCCTTCAATTGATCAAATAGATCATTTATTTGCGAAAGCGGGTACCTATTCTTTATAGTTTCCTAGTTCTGTTAACTATAGTTAGTGCACAACCAAAAGGTACTGATGCGAACCTCGTGATCACATGGTCATGCAACCCACACGCAAAGACACCAATTCCCGGAAATTCAAGTAAATCAGGTTTGATAGGAGTGTGACACAAAGATAACTTGTACCTAGGCACCAGCGCTATTGGAAACGTAGATCCCCCCACCCAACGAATATTGATTCGCGAACGAGAAGTATACGGATGATGCCACGAAGACAGTTGTTCTTCGATAAGTCGTTTTCAGTCCTTTAAAGAACCAAGGAAGGGAGATTATCCCACCAATACACAACAAGTGCGGCAAAGAAGTTTATTGATCTGAAAATTATGTAACATTACATGTTTGGTTATGCCTTTATTTATAGTGACTCCAAACTAAAATAAACCCTAATGGACCGCTTATGTGGATGTATATAATGCCCACTTACAATAAAACCCAAATAATATAAATAAATCCTAAACTACGAAGAAAATAATAATAACAATAATAGATCCGAATTTAATATCCTAAATATAATAGGATCAGATTTGTTGCTGTTTAGAAATCCCATATAAGCTAGGAGAATCAAATCTGACGGTAGAATTAATTCTGAAATCTTCTTTCCTTTTTTTGTAGCTTGGATGAATAAGGAATCCTTGTAAGAAAAGGATACTGAAACATTTATGAATCCTTGCCACACTTGGAAACTACGTTGCAGCCCATTAAAGATCTTTGTAGAATTAGGAGATTCCCACAATAAGTTGTCACACCCTTTTAGAAAAAGAATCCTCTCCAAATAGGAAGTCCACAAGTAAAAAAGAAGTAAATAACAAAACTCGTACAACCTTTGTTGACCCGTGTTTCGATGCCTTTCGGAACTCGATTGTCTTGAAATTATAAAACAAGGTAGGAAAACATGTCAAAAGACCCCATGTAAAATGTCAGCTCGATTTAACGGTCGGATTGAGAATTATGATTGTTGCTATAAAACTGGATAGTTGCATATTTTACGTCAAAATCTGATTTTGACCTTTCCTGGATTGAGAATTATGATTGATGCAGATCTCGTGATCACGTGATCACGCAACCCACACGCAAAGACACCAATTCCCGTAAAGCCAACTAAATCAGGTTTGATAGGAGTGTGACACAAAGATAACTTGTCTCTAGGCACTAGCACTATTGGAAAAGGAAACCCCCACCCAACGAATATTGATTCGGGAACGAGAAGTATAGGGATGACGCCACGAAGCCAGTTGTTATTCGATAAATCATTTTCAGTTCTTTAGAGAATCTTGGAAGGGAGATTATCTCACCAACACACACACACAAAGTGGGGCAAACAAGAAGTTTTATTAATCTGAATTGAATAACCTTACATGTCTGGTTATGCCCTTGTTTGTAGTGACTCCAAACTAAAAAAACCCTCAATGGACCCCTTATGTGGACTTATATGATGCTCACGTGCAATTAAACTCAAATAATATAAATAAACCATAAACTAAGAAGAAAATAATAATAACAATAATAAATCCGAATTTAATATCCTAAATATAATAGGATAAGATTTGTTGCCCTTTACAAGTCCCATATAAGCTAGGAGAATCAATTATGAGGGTAGAATTAATTCTGAAATCTTCTTTCCTTTTTTTATAGCTTGGATGAATAAGAAATCCTTGTAAGAAAAGGATTTTGAAACATTCATGAATCCTTGTCACACTTGGAAACTATGTTGCAGCCCATTAAAGATCTTTGTAGAATTAGGAGATTCCCAAAATAAGGTGCCACATCCTTTTAGGAAAAGAATCCTGACCAAATAGGAAGTCCACAAGTCAATAAATTTGTATAACCTCTATTGACCTATGTTTCGATGCCTTCCCGAACTCCGATTAACCTGAAATTGTAAAATAAGGTAGGACAACATGTCAGAAGACTCCACGTAAACTTTCAGCTCGATCAACGGTTGGATTGGGAATTATGGCTGTTGTCGTAAAACTGGATAGTTGCACATTTTACGTCAACATCTAAATTTGACCTTTCCTGGATTGAGAATTATGATTGATGCAGATCTCGTGATCACGTGATCACGCAACCCACACGCAAAGACACCAATTCCCGTAAAGCCAACTAAATCAGGTTTGATAGGAGTGTGACACAAAGATAACTTGTCTCTAGGCACTAGCACTATTGGAAAAGGAAACCCCCACCCAACGAATATTGATTCGGGAACGAGAAGTATAGGGATGACGCCACGAAGCCAGTTGTTATTCGATAAATCATTTTCAGTTCTTTAGAGAATCTTGGAAGGGAGATTATCTCACCAACACACACACACAAAGTGGGGCAAACAAGAAGTTTTATTAATCTGAATAGAATAACCTTACATGTCTGGTTATGCCCTTGTTTGTAGTGACTCCAAACTAAAAAAAACCTTAATGGACCCCTTATGTGGACTTATATGATGCTCACGTGCAATTAAACTCAAATAATATAAATAAACCATAAACTAAGAAGAAAATAATAATAACAATAATAAATCTGAATTTAATATCCTAAATATAAGGATCAAATTTGTTGTGCTTTAGAAGTCCCATATAAGCTAGGAGAATCAAATCTGAAGGTAGAATTAATTCTAAAATCTTCTTTCCTTTTTTGTAGCTTGGATGAATAAGGAATCCTTGTAAGAATAGGATTCTGAAACATTGATGAGTCCTTACCACACTTGGAAATTATGTTGCAGCCCATTAAAGATCTTTGTAGAATGGGGAGATTCCATAAATAAGCTGCCACATCCTTTTAAAAAAAGAATCCTGGCCAAATAGGAAGTCCACAAGTCAAAAGAAAGTAAATAATAAAATTCGTACAACCTCTGTTGACCCATATTTCGATACCTTACCGAATTCTGATTGACCTGAAATTGTAAAACAAGGTAGGACAACATGTCAGAAGACTCCACGTAAACTTTCAGCTCGATCCAACGGTCGGATTGAGAATTATGATTGTTGCCGTAAAACTGGATAGGTGCACATTTTACTTCAAAATCTGAATTTGACCTTTCCTGGATCATATCAGGTACCATCCTTTTTCTTTACGAAGAGTACTAGAGCTCCCCAGAGGGAATTTCTAAGTCGAATGAATCCCTTATCTAACAATTCTTGCAGCTAAACCTTTAGTTCAACTAATTCCATATGCGCCATCCTATATGGAGATTATGTTGTAGGACTGGTTGACATGATCAAAGAGTTGATGTCTTATCCCCAGTGCAGGAGTGTCAAAGTAATAAATAACCTAGCAAGACCGGGGTCGAATCACAGGGACGTGAATTATATAAATTACAAATAAAGACAAAGATTTGAAGAGAATAATAACAGAAAAGGAGTTGAAGAGAGTTTTGGGATGTGATATTGATGTAAGGATTAAACAATAATAAAACAAATGTCAAGGTTAGAGGATCCACTAATGTTATTTCAAATAAATATAATATAAACTCTTTTTATTACTCAATTGGAAACCACACACAAAGGAGGTTCCAATCGGATGATTTATCGTTATTAGCTCATTATAAATTATTAACATGATCATATTAATCATCTTATCTAAATAACACCATACTTATAAATATCATCAGGCATTCATGTTGCTAGCTTATGTTAACAACAAATCAAGTTCCTATCATAATAACGATGTCGGCCGAAAATTATGAAGGATCAAGCATTTGATGTACCAAGTATTATACAACACAAATCTAGATTAGCCATTTAACAAGCAAGGTATTAAGCATTAGTAAGATAAAAAGATAAAACATGTTAGTAACAAATTTTCTTGGATATAAACATTAAAGTCCATGTTGAGTTTATATTATACCTATTCTAACACCATTAGGAAAACCTTTTCACCTTGACATAATTAACCTAGCTAAACATAATGAAGAAGAAAAACATAAATAAACAACATAAGAACATAAACATGATAACATAAGAACATAAACATGATATAAGTTAACTAAGTATAGGAAAGGAAATCAAAAGGCATAAACAAGAGATTAATATAGTATGAAAGAAAACTTGAACATTACAAAGATATAAAGAGAAAGCAAGAACATGATTTTGATCTGAAAAATAATATGACTAAATACATGGCAAATGCCTCTTTTTATAGGCTAAGATTCAGAACTATTGATTGGTAGGCAACCATTGATTTGGTGGCTGGTTTTTGACATTGTTGGTTACTGGTTCTTGATATTGTTGGCTGTCCAAAACATTATTGCTAACATCAGAATTGGAGCCCTTTATTCCATGAAAGCTGTGGGCAATTGTCTCAGCTTTCCAACAAAAAAAACCAGAGCTTATTTGGACTTCTAGAACTCAAGATATGAGCTGAAATCCGAACAATGTTTGAGTTGTAGGACAGGTTCCGACTTTTCCGTTATTGCTAAGATTTGAACTTGAAAACAGCAGAATTGAGTCTTGAACTCTTCATGAAAGTTTTAGTTTTATGTCTTATCTTTCCATCCATATAAAGTGGACCTAAATCCGATGTCTACAACTCCAGTTATGATCAAATAACCGAATGGAGTTCTAGTTTGGAATTGAACCAGCATCTCTTCTCTTAGCCTAGTCCTCTTTTTGTCTCTTCACTTTCAATAGTTAATCACATTAATCAATCCTTTGAATTGTGAGATATACCTGCATTCAAAACAAGCATTTACCATAAATTAAAGATATATTATATTATCATACTTGTTATTATAAAACATGCTTTAGTTAGGGAATTTAACGATACTTTAGTGCAATACGATGATATAAAGCCTTAATGATAATGCACTTTTAAGTACTAATCACTGGTTCCTAGAAAAGTGTCAATTGAGATTTCAATCTCTCTTATGGGGGAGGCAATCCAAGTAATTTCTCTGGGAACAAATCTGGGTATTCCCTTGCAAATAGGAATATTGGCTAGTTCTATATTCGTTTTATTTGTTCCCTTATATGGGCTAAAAATCCAGGGCATCCCTTCTTAATCAATTTTCTAGCCACCATGACAAAAATTAAATAACTTGGAACTACTTTTCTCTCTCCCTCACCCTTTTTCTACCTGTCTTGAATTATCACCTTTTTTTTTTGTAAAACCCCATAAAAACAAAAAAAAAATGGATCGGCTTATTCTAAGTGGGAAACATAGAAGAATCAACCCTAAGTTAATAAAAAAGGGGAGCAAGGATAAAAACACACAACACCCAAACACAATCCATCACATTTAAGAGGGGGCATAAATGCAATAAGAGGAAAAAAGATGACTTTTCCTCTCCCCCAAAACTGGTAGCAACCTTAGCTACAGTAGCTTTCTCTTGCAAAGAAACCCTGATACGATCCAGGCAACAAAAAAAAACAATCAGATTCGGATTCGGACGTAAAATGCACAATTGTTTAATTTTACGGCAACAGTCATAATTCTTAATTCTACCGTTGGATCAGGCTGAAAATTTACCTGGAGTCTCTGACATGTTTTCCTACCTTGGGTTAAATCAGGTCAATCGGAGTTCAGAAAGGCAACGCAATATTGGTCACCAAAGGTTGTACGAATTTTATTCTTTACTTTCTTTTGACTTACGGACTTCCTATTTGGCTAGGATTCTTTTCCTCCAAGGATGTGCCAGCTTGTTTTGGGAATCTCTTAGTTCTACAAGGGTCTTTAATGGGCTGCAAGATAGTTTTACAAGTGTGACAAAGATTCATAAATATTTCAGAATCCTTTTCTTACAAGGATTCCTTATTCATCTTAGCTACAAAAAGGAAAGAAGACTTCAGAATAAATTCTACCTTCATATCAGATTTCCTAGTCTATTTGGGACTTCTTAATGGTCAGAAATCTGATTCTATCATATTTAGGATGATAATTTTCAGATTTTTATTATTTTCTTCTTAGTCTTTTGGTTATTATTACTTATTTGGATCAATTGTAAATGGACTTCATATAAGTTCACCTAAGGGGGGTCCATTAGGGTTTATTTAAGTCTAGAGTTAGTATAAATAAAGGCATAACAACTTTGTGTGTGTGTGTGTGTGTGTTGTTGCGATAATCTCCCTTCCATGGTTCTTTAAAGAACTGAAAAACAAATTATCAAAGAACAATTGTCTTTGTGGTGTCATTGATACGATCCAGAAAAGGTCAAATTCGGATTTTGATATAAAATGTGCAATTATCCAATTTGACGACAACAGTCATAATTGTTAATCCGACCGTCGGATCAGGCTGAAAGTTTACGTGGAGTCTCTTGACATGTTTTCTTACCATGGGTTAAAATATTAGATCAATCGAAGTTTGGGAAGACATCACAATACTGGTCAACAGAGGCTGTACGGATTTTGCTATTTACTTTTGACTTATGGACTTTCTATTTGGCTAGTATTCATTTCCTAAAAGGATATGATAGCTGGTTTTGGGAATTTTCTAGTTCTACAAAGATCTTTAATGGGCTGCACCATAGTTTTCATGCGTGGAAAGGATTCATAAATGTTTCAGAATCCTTTTCTTACAAGGATTCCTTATTCATCCTAACTACAATAAGGAAAGAAGAATTCAGAATTAATTCTACATTCAGATCAGATTTCATAGTCTATTTAGGATACTAATTTTAAGATTTTTATTATTTTCTTCTTAGTATTTGGGTTATTATTACTTATTTGGATCAATTGTGAGTGGGCCCCATATAAGTCCACTTTGGGGGGGTCCATTAGGGTTTATTTAAGTCTTGAGTTAGTATAAATTAAAATGAAATTGAATATTTGATTGATTTAAGAATATGAATTGTATTAATGGACTTCATTGATAATCATGCTCAAACTTGATTAGCCAGTTCCGAATGTGGAGGCTAATGATGTTAGTAAGGTTTACTAACATCGACATGATCATCCCTGAAAAGGGGGGATATTGAACTTGATTAACTATTCAAGTGAGAATAGTTAATGATATCGGCTGGTGACGTCAATATCAACAATCACATGAATCTTGATTAGCTATTCAGTTGGTGAAAGCTAATGATGCCATGAATTTAACATCGGCATTTACCGAAATATTCCTAAGTACTAAAAGAAGGGGATCTGATTGACTATTTCGGGTGAGAAACATTCAATGACATAAACCGTTGGCATTGGTGTCGGCATTTATAACGAACTTTATTAGTCGAACCTGATATTGGCGACTAATTACACTAATGAGAATTCATTAGTGTCGGCATTCCCTTCTAGGTTTTGGGAGAGAGGTGTTATAATGGTATTCCCGGTGGGAAGCGATTACATATGTTAATGAAATGGGGAACGACATCTGGAAGGGATTATTTCTTTAGCCTAAAAAGGGGCGGATATTGATTGAAAATCATGAAATAAAATGGAAGGAGGAAATTAAATATGATTTATGAAATAAGGAATTTAAATCCATTAGACAGAAATTGAAAGGACTAATGATAATACGTAACCTTGTATGTTTATATATAAGTGTGTGTCATTTGATCTTTCTCCAAATATATTACGTTGTGGCAAGTCCTTCATATCCACATCCACGATAAGAGTATATCTTAAATTTGTATTTTGTGTTATTTAGAAATTAATGGATTGATGCGAACCTCATGATCACGCAACCCACACGCAAAGACACCAATTCCCAGAAAGCCAAGTAAATCAGGTTTGATAGGAATGTGACACAAAGATATTTTGTACCTAGGCACCAGCACTACTGGAAACGAAAAACCCCCACTCAAAAAATACTGATTCGCGAACGAGAGGCATAAGGATGACGCCACGAAGCTAGTTGTTCTTCGATAAGTCGTTTTCAGTTCTTTAGAGAACCATGAAAGAGAGATTATCTCACCAACACACACACACACACACACAAAGTGCAGCAAAAAGGAAGTTTTATTAATCTGAATTCTCTAACTTACATGTTTGGTTACGCCTTTATTTATATGGGGCCCACTTATAGTCCTAATAACCTGAAAATTACTATCCTAAATATGCTAGAATTAGATTTGTCACTAAGAAGTTTCAAATAGACTAGGAAATCTGATATGAAGATAGAATTAATTATGAAGTATTCTTTCCTTATTATAGCTAGGATGAATAAGGTATCCTTGTAAGAAAAGGATTCTGAAACATTTATGAATCCTTTCCAGGCTTGGAAACTATATTGCAGCCCATTAAAGATCCTTGTAGAACTAGGATAGTCCCAAAACAAGATGTCACATCCTTGCAAATAGAAAGTCTATAGATGAAAAAGAAGTAAATAACAAAATTCATACAATCTGTTATGATTTATATCACTTGTTCTTCCTGAAATTCGATTCATCTGAAACCTTACCCCCAACATAGACCAATACATCCGGAATCTTCATGTCCAATATTAGCTCGATCCAACGGTTGGATTTGGAGTTATACTCAACAGCGTAGAACCGGATAATAGAAAATTTTACGCCAAAATCTGACACTACTTGGATCGTATCACTTTAGCCAAACATGACTCAAAAGGAACTAAGGGTTCCTTCCTCTTCTTATGTGATAATTTTCTTTTTTAATCATCATTTACATCACAACAACACATTAAGATCAATCTAACAAAGAAATAACAACTTCTACTCATCTCATTCACCCTCTTAATGGCTAGCCACCTTTAACCCCTTTTGATATGATCCCAGCAAGGTCAAATTCAAACTTTTGCATAAAATTTCCAACCTTTTAGTTTTACGCTATTGATCATAATTCCAAATCAAACTATTGGATCGAGCTGAAAATTTACTAGAAGATTCCAAAGGTATTTCTCTATGTTGAGATAAACTTTCAGATGAATCGGAATTTAGGAAGGACTTGCGATATAAGTCAGAACTTGTGGACTTCCTATTTGGCAAGGATCCTCTTCTTATGTGATAATTTTCTTTTTTAATCATCATTTACATCACAACAACACATTAACTTGTAGACTTCCTATTTGGCAAGGATCCTTTTCCTACAAGGATGTGGTAGGTTGTTTTGGAAATCTCTTAGTTTTACAAGGATCTTTAATGGGCTGCAACATAATTTCCAAGTGTGACAAGAATTTATTAATGTTTCAAAATCCTTTTAAAAGAATTCCTTATTCATCCTAACTACACAAGGAAAGAATGGTTGGTGGTATTTAATAATTATCCATGCAAAATAAGAAAATCAAGCACAATAAAGAAAGAAGACTTCAGAATTAATTTCATATTCAGATCAGATTTCCTAATCTATTTGGAACTTCTTAGGGGTGACAAATCTGATTTAAGCATATATAGGATATTAATTTCAGAATTTTTTTCTTAGTCTTTAGTTATTATTACTTATTTGGGTCAAATGTAAATGGGTCTCATATAAGTCCACATTAGGGGGGTCCATTAGGTTTCTTTTAGTTTAGAGTCAGTATAAATAAAGCAATAATCAGACATTTAAGGGGACATAATTTTTAAATCAATAAACTTCTATTGTCGCACTTGTTGTGTGTTGGTGGGATAATCTCGCTTTCCTGGTTCTATAAAGAACTGAAAAATGACTTATCGAAGAACAACTGACTTCGTGGCATCATCCTTATACTTCTCGCTCGCGAATAAATATTCATTGAATGGGGGTTTCCATTTCCAATAGTGATCACGAGGTTGGCATCATTTGGTATCAGAGCTTGACTATAATAATCAGGTTATATCCTTTTAGTTCTTGTATTTTTGTTTTTATCTTTCCCGTCAATTTTTCTTTGTGTTGTCTTTGTTTTGGGTCTGATCTTGTTTCAAATTAGTTTAGATGATAAGGATCAGCCTAACACCAAGCGTAATCATGTCAAGGACCCATTGAAGGTGCCAATTGAGCTAATTCCAAGAGCTAGGGCAAAGAAGCTTAAAGAAGCATTGAATAGGCTTGTTCAGAACATATGGAGCAAAATGGACCTCGAGGAGTTTGGGATATTTAAGGAGCATGAAGGACAGCTTTTAATTCATCATATCCAAGAAGAGCCCAATTCGTGTGGAACATGGGGCTGATGTGTCCGGCCCAATACCAGCCTTGTTAGGCTTGTTTTTTTTCCTAATGCTACAAGGATAGAAAGTCAGCAATTTATTCTCCTAATTAAGTAAGGAAGTTGGCCAGATCTTATTCCTAAAGAGGGGAGGATTATTTAATGCTTTTCCTAACTTAGAAAGGAAAGTAAAACTTCTTGTTTGCCACACTTTTTGTGTGTGTGTGTGTGTGTGTTAGTGAGCTAATCTCCCTTCCATGGTTCTCTAAAGAATTGAAAATGAGTTATCAAAGAACATTTGGTTTCGTGGCATCATCCTTATACCTCTCATTCGCAAATCAATATTTGTTGGGTGGGGGTTTTCCATTTCCAATAGTGCTTGATGCAAACCTCGTGATCACGTGGTCACACAACCTACACGCAAAGACAGCAATTCTTGGAAAGCCAAGTAAATCAGGTTTGATAGGAGTGTGACACAAAGATAACTTGTACCTAGGTACCAGCACTATTAGAAACGGAGACCCTCACCCAACGAATATTGATTCGCGAATGAGAAGTATACGGATGACACCACAAAGACAGTTGTTCTTTGATAAGTTGTTTTTTAGTTTTTTAGAGAACTATGGAAGGGAGATTATCTTACACACACACACACACACACACACAAAGTGTGGCAAACAAGAATTTTTATTAATCTAAATTGTCTAACCTTACATGTTTGGTTATGCCATTATTTATAGTGACTCCAAACTAAAATATACCCTAATGGACCCCTTATGTGGACTTATATGATGCTCACTTACAATTAAACCCAAATAATGTAAATAAACCCTAAACTAAGAAGAAGATAATAATAACAATAATAATCCAAATTTAATATCCTAAATATAATAGGATCAGATTTGTTGCCCTTTAGAAGTCCCATTTAAGCTAGGAGAATGAAATCTGAAGGTAGAATTAATTCTGAAATCTTCTTTGCTATTTTTGTAGCTAGGATGAATAAGGAATCCTTATAAGAAAATGATTTTCAAACATTTATGAATCCTTGCCACATTTGGAAACTATGTTCGAGCCCATTAAAGATCTTTGTACAAATAAGAGATTCCTAAAATAAGCTGCCATATCCTTTTAGAAAAAGAATCCTGGCCAAATAGGAAGTTCACAAGTCAAAAAGAAGTAAATAACAAAATTCATATAGCCTTTGTTGACCCGTGTTTTGATGCCTTTCAAACACCGATTGACCTAGCAATTTAGGCCAAGGTAGGACAACATGTCAAGAGATTTCACATAAAATTTTAGCTCGATCAAACGGTCGGATTGAGAATGATGATTGTTGCAGTAAAACTAGATAGTTGCACATTTTACATCAGAATCCGAATTTGACCTTTCCCGGATCGTATCATTCCCTCTCTCTTCAAAATGATTCTTCCTCGAATCACCATCAAGTTGAATGGACAATTCCTTAGCCTCCTTTTAAAGCTTTTAGAGTTCTTTTCTTACAAACAATCATCGCCAACAACTTTGGATGAAAGTAGCAGACGTTCTATTTAGTATATCATCATTACAGCGTATGTTCTCCTCTCTTTCTAAAGCTTGTTGGGCATTGACTGTTGCCGTTAACACATCAAGTTCTTGCTTAATCTCTTTATTTCTCCCCCTTTGATACCACCTCTCCTTTTGAATCCTCATTTTCTTTTGCCATAACACTTCATCACAATACATGATATCTCTTCAGTTTCTAGGCTGCCGAAAACCTTCCCGATGGCCTATGGTCTCATTCCTAAAACCACCATCACCAATATCATCAATGTCCTCCTCAAAATCCGCATAATCACCCCATCTTAGCCTTTCGGCCCCACTGTCATTATTTGATTTCGATTCAGCCCCAACCTTTCTCACGTCCCATGTTCTAGCCAGGTTGCCATCTTTTCCTACCTTCTCAAGTCTGTCACAGACATTCCCCATCATGAAATTAATTCTTTCCATCATCTTCGTCATGGCTTGCATTTGAAATTTAAGTTCTACATCGCGAGGGGGTGATGTGTTGTTTTGATCTGACATGATACTACCTCCAAAAATTGATTAATGGTAAAAAAATCCTCACATTGCTCGTGTTTCACTCAAATACTCTTAATATCATCACATGCTCACATCTCTCACCTCACCTTCTTACGGAATTGATGCGAACTTCGTAATCACGTGGTCACGCAAAGACACCAATTCCTGGAAAGCCAAGTAAATCAGGTTTGATAGGAGTGTAACACAAAGATAATTTATACATAGGCACCAACACAGCACTATTGGAAACGAAAACCCCTACCCAACGAATATTGATTCGCAAATGAGAAGTATATGGATGACGCCACAAAGACAGTTGTTCTTCGATAAGTCATTTTTCAGTTTATTAGAGAACTATTGAAGGGAGATTATCTCACCAACACACACACACACACACACAAAGTGCGGCAAAAAAGAAGTTTTATTAATCTGAATTGTCCAACTTTACATATGTGGTTATGCCCTTATTTATAGTTACTCCAAACTAAAATAAACCCTAATGGACCCCTTATATGGACTTATATGATGCCCACTTACAATTAAACCCAAATAATATAAATAAACCCTAAATTAAGAAGAAAATAATAATAACAATAATAAATCCAAATTTAATATCCTAAATATAATAGGATCAGACTTGTTGCCCTTTAGAAGTCCCATATAAGCTAGGAGAATCAAATCTGAAGGTAGAATTAATTCTGAAATCTTCTTTTCTTTTTTTATAGCTAGGATGAATAAGAAAAGGATTAGGAGATTCCCAAAATAAGCTGTCACACCCTTTCAAGAAAAGAATCCTGGCCAAATAGGAAGTCTACAAGTCTAAAGGAAGTAAATAACAAAATTCATACAGCCTCTGTTGACCCATGTTTCAATGCCTTCCCAAACTCCGATTGAGCTGAAATTGGAACCCAAGGTAGGACAACATGTCAAAAGACTTCATGTATAATTTCAGCTCGATCCAACGATCGGATTGCAAATTATGATTGTTGCCGTGAAACTGGATAGCTGCACATTTTACACCAAAATCCGAATTTGGCCATGGTTGGATCGTATCATTCCCTCTCTCTTCAAAATGATTCATCCTCGAATCATCAACAAGTTAAATGGACAATTCATTAGCCTCTTTTTAAAGCCTTTGTAGTTCTTTTCTTGCCAACAATCGTGACCACCAACTTTGGATGAAAGTAGCAGCCGTTCTATTTTGTATATCATCATTGCAGCGTATTTTCTCCTCTCTTTCTGAAGCTTGATATGCATTGATTGTTGCTGTTAACACATCAAGTTCTTGCTTTATCTCCCCTAAAATATGGGAAAGACTCTTGGATTCAATTTTTAGAACGATAATCTTTTTGTTTCTCTCCCTTTGATACCACCTCTCCTTTTGAATCCTCATTTTCTTTTGCCATAACACCTCATCAAAATACATGAAATTTCTTCGGTTTCTAGGCTGCTGAATACATTCCCAATGGCCTATGGTCTCATCCCTAAAACCACCATCACCAATATCATCAACGTCCAACTAGGCTTTTCGACCCCACTGCCATTGTTTGATTTTGGTTCAGCCCCAACCTTTCTCATGTCTTGGGTACATGTTCCCGCCATGTTACCATGTTTTCCCACCTTCTCAAGTCTGTCACACACATTCGCCATCACGAAATTCATTCTTTCCATCATCTTCGTCATGGCTTGCATTTGGATTTTAAGTTCTACATCGTGAGCGGGTGGTGTGTTGTTTTGATCTGACATGATAGTACTTGTAAAAATTGGTTAGTGGTAAAAACAAATTCTCACGTCGCTCGTGTTTCACTCAAACGCTCTTAATATCCTCACACGCTCACACTTCTCGTCTCACCTTCTTGTGGTTCTTGCAAAACTGAAACCAACACCAAATAGAACCAATCTTAGCAGTGCAATCCAAATATGTATATATGACTCAAGAAGCAATAAAAACCAGAAAATAAGCAAAAACAAAATTGCGATGGTAGTCTCGCGAGTAGCAAGCGACTCTATCCGAAATACAAACAAAACTGAAGACTCGAATAAAAATGGAATTGAAAGATGCAAAATGATGAAACAATACCCAAATATGTTGGATATGATGAAAATAAATTGAAAGAAATGAAAACAACAGAAAGAAATCAATTTTAAAAGTTGACGCAAAACACACTCGTTTACGACAAGTTAAGTTGGAAATTGGAACCTAAAGTAAATGATGTGAAATTGAGCTAAAATTTCAGAAATAGTGTGATATCAACCCAAATAGACAGAATATAAAGTTTGAGCAAAAACGTTATGAATGAGACTTGATTAGACCCGAAATTGAAAACCAAAGCAAACGATGTCCAATTGACCCCAAACTTAATATGTGATGTGATTACAAAACCATTAATTAGAGTATCAAATTTGAGCTAATCCTGAGTTGATTCGGTCAAATTTTCCCTTGTTTAGTTCTCTGCGACAAAAACCCAACGAATATTGATTCGCGAACAAGAAGTATAAGGATGACACCACGAAGATAGTTGTTCTTCGATAAGTTATTTTTTAGTTCATTAGAGAACCATGGAAGGGAGATTATCTCACCAACACACACACACACAAAGTGCGGCAAACAAGAAGTTTTATTAATCTGAATTGTCTAACCTTACATGTCTGGTTATGCCCTTATTTATAGTGACTCCAAACTAAAATATACCCTAATGGACCCCTTATGTGGACTTATATGATGTCCACTTACAATTAAACCCAAATAATATAAATAAACCCTAAACTAAGAAGAAAATAATAATAACATTAATAAATCTAAATTTAATATCGTAAATATAATAGGATCAGATTTGTTGCTCTTTAGAAGTCCCATATAAGCTAGGAGAATCAAATCTGAAGGTAGAATTAATTATGAAATCTTCTTACTTTTTTTTGTAGCTAGGATGAATAAGGAATCCTTGTAAGAAAAGGATTCTAAAACATTTATGAATCCTTGCCACACTTGAAAACTATGTTGCAGCTCATTAAAGATCTTTGTAGAAATAGGAGATTCCCAAAATAAGCTGCCACATCCTTTTAGGAAACGAATCCTAACCAAATAAGAAGTCCACAAGTTAAAATGAAGTAAATAACAAAATTCCTACAGCCTTTGTTGACCCGTGTTTCGATGCCTTCCTGAATTCCCAATGACCTGTAATTTTAACCCAAGGTAGGACAACATGTCAGGAGACTTCACGCAAAATTTCAGATCCAATTGTCGAATTGAGAATTATAACTTTTATCGTAAAATTGGATAGTTGCACATTTTACGTCTGAATCCAAATTTAACCTTTCTTGGATCGTATCAGTGTTGGTGCCTATGTAAAAATTTTCTTTATGTCACGCTCCTATCAAACCTGATTTACCTGGCTTTTTCTAGAATTGGTGTCTTTGCGTGTGGGTTGCATGACCATGTGATCACTTGTTCGCGTCATTTGGTATCAGAGCTTGGCTCCATTAATCAGGTTATATCCTTTTGAAATTTTTGTTTCTTATTGATTCCACTAAATTCCTTAGTATCCAATTTCTTCTTCTCCTTGAATTTACGGCATATAAAAGAAAATTGTTATTTCATTCTGTTATTGTTCAAAATATATCAGTAGCATAAAAAAAAGAGCATAGAAAATCACAAAAAAAAATCGTTCAAAAGACATTTATTGGTTTCTACCACAGAAAACTAAACAAGTGAAAATTGGATCAAATCAACCCAAAATTAGCTCAACTTTGATACTATGATTACTAGGGTCATAATCGTGCCATATATTAATTATGAGGTCAATTGGATATTGTTTGCTTTAGTTTTTAATTTCAGATCTGATTCATAACGTTTTGGCATTAGGATATCAAACCTTATCGTAAATTGCTCAAACATTATATTCTGTCAATTTGGGTTGATATCATAATATATTTGAAATTTGAGCTCAATTGGACATCATTTACTTTAGGTTCCAGATTCGGACTTAACTCGTCAACTTTTGAAATTCGCTTTCTTTCTGTTATTTTCATTTCTTACAGTATATTTCAACATATCTAATATATTTGGGTGTTGTTTCATTCGCATATTTGGTTTTTGTTTTTATTATATTCTTCTATTTCGTATGTATTTCGAATAGATTCACTTGCTACTCATGAGACTATCATTGCAGTTTTGTTTTTGCTTGTTTTCTCGTTTTTATTGCTTCTTGAGTCATATATACATATTTGTATTGTGCTGCTAAGATTGGTTACATTTGGTGTTGGTTTCAGTTCTGCAAGAAGCGCAAGAAGGTGAGACAAGAGGTATGAGCATATGAGGATATTAATAGTGTTTGAGCAAAACACGTGCGACGTGAGGATATTTGTTTTACCACTAACCAATTTTTGCAGGTACTATCATGTCAGATGAAAACAACACACCACCTGATCCCAAGGGAGAACTTATGTTCCAATTGAAAGTCATGACGCAGATGATAGAGAGGATGAATTTTGTGATGGGAAAAGTGTGCGATAGACTTGATAAGGTGGAGAAACGTGGTAACGAGGCTGGTACAAGCACCCAAGATGTGAGGAAGCTTGGGGCTGAACCCAAAGCAAATAGTGGTAATAAGGCCGAAAGGCCAAGGTGAGTTGATTATGAGGATTATGAGGATGATGTTGATGATATTAGTGGTGGTGGTTTTGAGGACGAGACCAATTTGGTCAAAGGGGAAATTTCTTTAGTGTTGGGGGACATGATAATTTAGATGGATATTTGGATGCTATCAAACTGAAAACACCTTCCTTTTAAGGTAAGAAGGATCCTGAAACGTATTTGGAGCGAGAGAAAAAGGTGGATTGGATTTTTGATTGCCATAACTATTCGGAGGTAAAGAAAGTAAAATTGGTAGTCATCCACGGATTACGCACTGATTTGGTGGGATCAGAACGTGACAAGTAGAAGAAGGAGTGGATAGAGGTCGGCAATGTCATGGGAGGAGATGAAAGTGTTGATGAGGAGGCGTTTTGTGTCTAACCACTATTATAGAGATTTGTATCTGAAATTGCAGAGTTTGAATTAGGGTTCTAGGTTCATGGATGAGTATTTTAAGGTGATGGAGATCGTAATGATTCGGGCCAATGTGATTGAGGATAGGGAAGCTACTATGGCTAGATTTTTAAATGGGCTGAATAGGGACATTGTGAATGTTGTAGAATTACAACATTGTGTGGAATTGGAGGACATGGTCCATATGGCAATGAAGGTGGAGATGCAAATAAAGAGAAGGGACAGTACACGTTTTCAAACCAATTCGACTTCATCTTCCTCAACATGGAGGCCAAATTGAACAGAGAGGAGGCTGTCCAACCAAAGCCTTATGCAAAGGCCAAACCACCTAAGGCCAAAAAGGATGATCATACGGATGGGAAAGGTAAATCTGAATCTCAACCTACTCGTGACAGAGATATTAAATGTTTTAAGTGTTTAGGGAAGGGGCACATTGTATCTCAGTGTCCAAACCGAAGAGTAATGCTTATAAGAGACAATGGGGAGGTTGAATTTGAATGTGACAAATATGAAAGTGAAGAGATGCCACCTTTGGCGGATTGTAGTGATGAGAAGATTGCATATTTAGTAAAGGGGGAGGCCTTGATTATAAGGCTTGTGTTGAACATCCAAATCAAAGAAGATGATGTAGATCAACAACAAGAAAACATATTTCACACTCGATGTCACATCCAAAACAAGATATGTAGCATGATAAACGATGGGGAGGTAGTTGTGCTAATGTAGCTAGCGATACTCTTGTGAAGAAACTGAATCTAAGTTGTGTTAAGCATCCTAGGCCTTATAGATTGTAATGGTTGAATGAATGTGGTCAAGTGAAATTGCTAAGCAAGCATTGATTGCATTTGCTTTTGGGAAGTATTCTGATGAGGTCATTTGTGATGTAGTCCCAACACATGCTAGTCAGTTGCTTTTGGGGCATCCATGGTAGTTTGATCGGAAAGCGATTCATGATGGGTTTAGAAATAGGTTCACTATTGTAAAGGATGGTAAAACAAGTGTATGATGATCAAATGAAATTAAAAAAGGAATGTGAGGATGGGAAGAGTGAAAATTCACGTGAGGACAATGGTGAGAGTAGACCATCAGATTTGGCTAAACCTAAATCATTAATTAAATCGATTGAGAGTGGAAAAATTAAAGAAACAACCTAATTTTTATGCAAAAGAAGCCCAAATCAGATCTGCATTTTTCACTAATAAGACGATGATCTTACTTGTGTATAAGGAGACTTATTTTAACACTAACGATCTTGATTATGCTATTAGTTTGGTGATGTATTCCTCGAAGACATCCCTAATGGATTACCACCATTAAGGGGGATTGAACATCAAATTGACTTTGTGCCTGGAGCTTTGATTCCTAAATGTCCAGCCTATAGAAGCAACCCCAAGGAGATGAAGGAGCTTCAAAGGCAAGTAGATGAGTTGATGATGAAGGGGTACATTCGTGAGAGTATGAGTCCTTGTGATAGGCCAATGCTACTTGTGCCTAAAAAGGATGGAACATGGAGGGTGTGTGTCGACTGTCGTGTCATCAATAACATAATGGTAAAGTATCGACATCCTATCTTAGACTTGATGACATGCTAGATGAGTTACATGGATCATGTATTTTCTCTAAGATTGCTTTAAAAAGTGGGTACTATCATATTAGGATAAAAGAGGGTGATGAGTGGAAAACTGCATTTAAGACTAAGCATGGTTTGTATGAATGGTTAGTGATGTTGTTTGGACTTACAAATGCGCCTAGTATGTTTATGCGTTTAATGAATCATGTATTACGTGCCTTTATAGGTAAGTTTGTTGTTGTGTATTTTGATGACATTTTGATTTATAAGAAGAACTTAAATGAACATCTTGATCATTTGCGTAATGTACTTAGTGTATTGTGTAGTGAGCAATTGTATGCTAATCTTAAGAAGGGTACCTTTTGTGATGCGAACCTCGTGATCATGTGGTCACGCAAAGACACCAATTCCTAGAAAGCCAAGTAAATCAGATTTGATAGGAGTGTGACACAAAAATAACTTGTACCTAGGCACCAACACTATTGAAAACAGAGACCCCCACCCAACGAATATTGATTCGTGAACGAGAAGTATAAGGATGACGCCACAAAGACAGTTGTTCTTCGATAAGTCATTTTTCAGTTCTTTAGAGAATCATGGAAGGGAGATTATCTCACCAACACACATACACACACAAAGTACGGCAAACAAGAAGTTTTATTAATTTGAATTGTCTAGTTATGCCTTTATTTATACTAACTCTAGACTTAAATAAACCCTAATGGACCCCCCTAGGTGTTATATGAAGCCCATTTACAATTGATCCAAATAAGTAATTATAACCCAAAGACTAAGAAGAAAATAATACAAATCCAAAAATTACCATCCTAAATATGCTAGAATCAGATTTGTCACCATTAAGAAGTCCCAAATAGACTAGAAAATCTTATCTGAAGGTAAAATTTATTCTGAAGTCTTCTTTCCTTTTTGTAGCTAAGATGAATAAGGAATCTTTGTAAGAAAAGGATTCTGAAACATATATGAATCGTTGCCACACATGGAAACTATGTTGCAGCCCATTAAAGATCTTTGAAGAATTAGGAGATTCCCAAAATAAGCTGTCACATCCTTTTAGGAAAAGAATCCTAGTCAAATAGGAAGTCCACAAGTCTAAAGGAAGTAAATAACAAAATTCGTATAGCCTCTGTTGACCTATATTGCGATGCCTTACTGAACTTTGATTGATTTAAAATTTTAACACAAGGTAGGAAACATGTTAGGAGACTCCATGTAAAATTTCAGCCCGATCCAATGTCTAGGATATCGCAATACTAGTCAACAGAGGCTGTATAAATTTTGTTATTTACTTCCTTTTAGCTTGTGGACTTCCTATTTGACTATGATTCTTTTCCTACAAGGATGTGCCAGCTTGTTTTGGGAATCTCCTAGCTCTACAAGGATCTTTAATGGGATGTAACATAGTTTTCAAGTGTGGCAAGGATTCATAAATATTTCAGAATTCTTTTTTTACAAGGATTCCTTATTCTTCCTATCTACAACAAGGAAAGAAGACTTCAGAATTAATTCTACCTTCAGATTTGATTCTCCTAGTTTATATTGAACTTCTAAAAGGTAGCAAATCTGAATATTAAATTAAGATTTTTTATTCTTATTATTATTTTCTTCTTAGTTTAGGGTTTATTTATATTATTTGGGTCAATTATAAGTGGACCTCATATAAGTCCACATAAGGTGAGGTCCATTAGGGTTTCTTTTAGTCTAGAGTTAGTATTAATAAAGGCATAACCAAACATATAAGAATAAGCTTGAGGTGCAATATTTTGATATGATGGGATCTCACCCTCAATAGACCAAATATGAAGTTTCAATTGATTCTGAGGTAGTTTGCTTATGGTTCACTAAGAGCTGTGCTTCTCTAGCAAAATTGAATCATCTTTTAAATTTTAACTAATCTTTCTGATGTGATCCAACCATCAAAGGATCCATTGGAGGTTCTAGTTGGTCCAGTTACTAAACTTAAGGCTAAGAAGTTCAAAGAAGCTTTCAATGGACTTCTTCAAGATACATTGGCTAAGGTAAACTTCAAAAGGATTTGTAATAATAAAAAGCAAGCATTGATTAATCTGATGCATAAGGATTCGGAGAAGAAGACTAGATTCGAACAATTTGACATTTCGTTACTCGTTTGGTCATAACTGGAGCTACAAATCGAATTTTGATGTGATTCCAGTTGGGCTGGAAACTAAATGATGCGAACCTCGTGATCACGTGGTCACGCAACCCACAATCATGATTGAGATATGATCCCGGAAAGATGAAATAGGTCTGATAGGAGTGTGACACAATGGAAACCTGCCCCAAGGCACCAACACTATTGGATTGAGTAGAATGATGCCACGAAGCCAGTTAATCTTCGATAAGTTAGATTCAGTTCGTTCAAGAACTGAAGAATGCAAGAATCACTCTCACACGTTAAAACTGAAAAATTCAGAAGTAATTATCATCAAAGCTGCCAAAATTTAGGTTTCATGTCTTTAAATAGTTCTTAAAAGTAACCCTAATGGATCTACCCTTGTGGGTTGAACTGACCCCCATACAAAACTGACCCAAAAACCCTAAACTGTAAAGCCCATAACCCGATCCAAACAAGCCTGGGATCCTAGCTCAAAACAAAGTTTTAATTAAGCCCAAACATGAAAGAAAATAATAAAAATATCTAATGTGTCATTAAATACCACCAGCTCTTCTTTCCTTATGTAGCTAGGATGAATAAGGAATCCTTATAAGAAAAGGATTCTAAAACATTAATGAATCCTTGCCACACTTGGAGATTATACTGCAGCTCATTAAAGATCCTAGTGGAACTAGGAAATTTCCAAAACCAGCTGCCACGTCCTTGTAGGAAAAGAATCCTAACCAAATAGGAAGTCCACAAGTCAAATGGAAGTAAATAACAAAATTCGTACAGCCTTTGTTGACCAGTATTGTGGTGCCTTCCCGAATTCTAATTGACCTGAAATTTTAACCCATCGTAGAACAACATATCTGGAGAGTCCTTATAAAATTTTCGCCCAATCCAATGATTGGATTGAGAATTATAACTGTTGTCGTAAACTTGGACTGTTGCGCTTCCAAAATCCGAATCTGACCTTACTTGGGTCGTATCACAAGGCTGAACCGTATCAAATAGAGAGAAATAAAGAGATTGGTGTTCTAAAAAAAGAATCCAAGTGTCTATCTCGTATTCTATTGGAGATGAAGCTAGAACTTGATGTGTTAATGGCAACAGTCAATGCCCAGCAAGCTTCAGAAAGAGAGGAGAAAATATGCTACAATGATGATATACGAAATAGAACGGCCGCTACTTTCATCCAATGTTGTTGGCAACGATTGTTGGCAAGAAAAGAACTCCAAATGCTTCAACAATAGGCTAAGGAATCGTCCATTCAACTTGTTGGTGATTCAACTTGGACTGTTGCGCTTCCAAAATCCGAATCTGACCTTACTTGGGTCGTATCACAAGGCTGAACCGTATCAAATAGAGAGAAATAAAGAGATTGGTGTTCTAAAAAAAGAATCCAAGTGTCTATC
>Ga0325414_1001079_pt1 | contig 25323 bp, 16 predicted proteins | sample PopdelMetagenome_8_FD_206183 | JGI IMG/M metagenome (GOLD analysis project Ga0325414, IMG submission 206183) | Populus deltoides microbial communities from Bellville, Georgia, United States - Leaf-PdKOR-R3 | ecosystem: Host-associated > Plants > Phyllosphere > Phylloplane/Leaf | place: USA... | reverse complement strand
TGCCCATCTCTTTGTCCTTTCAATTTCAGTACTTCAACTCATCAATCAATTCTTTCATTTATGTGATAGGCCTGCATTTAAGATGAACATTTACCATAAATTAAAGGTATCTTACATTATTAGATATGTTAGTATAAAACATGCTTTAGTTAAGGAGTTATTGATACTTCAAGTGCAAAATAATGATATAGAACCTTGATAAAAATGCACTTTTAAGTACTAATCAATTTCCTAACTTACCTCTTCAATGTGGTCTTTAATTTGCCTTTCAAAGCTAGCCAGTATGCTTGGGAAACCCATTTAATGTGATACTCCCACTGCCTCCATGACTCGGCTTTCATATGCCAGAGTTCTTATAGAGATTGATATGCTTACCAACCTGCCTACCTCTATTAATTTAGTCTTGCCCAATGGTTCATCCTTAACTTAGCAGGTTATGTATGAAGCCCTACCTCATTTCTGTAAAAAATGTAGAGTTCTTGGGCATACTGCTTCTACTTGCAACAAAGGGACTGGTCACAAGCATAAAAGGCATTATTCTAAAGCTCTTGTTCGCTCTAGCTGTTCCAGTCCTCCTGCTGATACGGATGCGGTTGAGAAACAACAACCATATAGTGAAAGGCCTCATGATGACCCATCAATTGATCCAATGACTACTGAAGTTGCAATGTCTTTGGAAGAAAGGCATGTATCCCCTAGGCGTAAGAGAACCAAACTTGCAAAAACAGGGCATTCTGGTGCTAAACAACCTACTTCCCAAAATGTTGTTCATATCTCTAATGCTCATACTACAGATGTGGCGCCTCCTAGGAGGCAATATTTCACTTGTAGCAAAGTGGCTTTGAACACTAACATTGGCCAGCCAGGGACTAAGAACCCTGTTGCCGCTGATTTCAGGCATCGAAGAAGCTTTGTTGACTCTGCTACAGCCTCTTCTCTTTGATCTCCTCTTTTGGTTTCATTATATTTGTAAGTGAGCTTGTTCCCTCTGTTTTCTCATTATGTATCTTATACTGGATTTGTTGTGTTGTTCTTAATCCTAGCTTATCAAGTCCCTACTTCCCTTCGCTGTAGTTCTGGATCTTTTTCTTGTTGCTCGTTAGGCTTGATTTAAACTTGTTGTCTGTTTGCTTTGTAGGCTCTTCCTACTGCGTTGGGATTAGTTTGCTGCTTTGTTGCTATCTTTTGTGCAGGTACTTTACCTGCTTGCTTTTAGATCTCTTTATTTGCTTTCCTTTGGCCTTGTGCTAGGGCTGCCTATTGCTGGGTTTCCTTTGCGCAGGGTTCTTGCTTATCTTCTCCTGGTTGTTGGCTTCACATATCATTGCTGGTTGAGTTGAGAGTTTGTTAGTTATGCTAGTGCATTGTTATCTGATGCTCAATTCCTGGCTGTTGTAGTTGAGGCTGGCTTGTTGCTTGGCTAGGCGATGGCTTTGTTGGTGCCTGTTTTGTTAGGGTACTATTTCCTGGAAGTTCATTGTTATCTGTTAGGTGGTATGCGAATCTGTTGGTTGGATAGCTTGTTCTTTCAGGTTGTCCTAACTATCTCACTTGGTTTGCTGGAGTTGAAAGACTTCATGCTTGTCTTCTTTTGCAGTGGAATGTTGGCTACTGGTGTTCTTTGCCTTTAGCTGTTGTGCTACTGAATGGTTGCTATTTAATGCAGTGTTGGTTTATTGGTGATTTTGCTGTCATTTTTGCAGGTCTTCTACTAATTGTTCTATTTTTGAAAGGCCTCTTGGGGCTGGCCTTAATTGTTGTGGTTGTAGATTTAGTTGTTGGTTGCCTGATTGGTTTGTTGCTGATAACATTCTTGGATGCTGGAGTTTAACCAATGGTTGTTTGGCGCCTGCTTGTAGATTTTGTTGATTGCTGGTTTTGTCATTTTGTTCAGGGAGCATGTTCCTTTTTTGGTTTGTTTAAGGGAGCCTATTCCCTTCGTTCGCTTGTATGTACATGCTTGTATATTCTGACATGCTGGTTTCCAGCTTTGTTTCACTTTTGATCTATACAATTTCTTACATTTGATCAAAAAAAAAAATTAACCCCGACAGAAGGTTAAACTTTGGCCCCACCACTTCTAAGGAGAGGTTGGGACATATGAATAAGGATAATACATCTAGCAAAACAATGTGGATTGTACAATGTATATGAGAAGTGAATGAAAGAATGTTTGTACGAGTATTACGAAGGGTCTATCATTGTGTTATTATGAATGCTAATCTATTTTGGAATGTTCATAAGAGTATTATAAAGGATCTACTATTGTGTTATAAGGAATGCTAAATTGATACAAAACATTTGTACGAGTATTATGAATGATTTACTATTGAGATATAATGTGTTAAACTGTTATAGAATGTTGAATGAGTATGATGATTACCTTTGGCTAATGACATCCTAAGGGGATGGCCAAGATGAATTGGTGATTAGCTTCGACTAATGGCATTCTAGATGGATGGTCGAGTTGTGTTGATGATTAGCTTCGGCCAATGGTATCCTAAGGGGATGGCTGGGATGAATTGATGATTAGCCTCGACTAATGGCATCTGCGATGGATAGTCGGGTTATGTTTGATGATTAGCCTCGGCTAATGGCAGCTGCGATGGATAACCAGGTTATGTTTAATGATTAGCTTCGGCTAATGGCATCCTAAGATGATGGCCGGGATGAATTGATGATTAGTTTCGGCTAATGGAATCCTAGATGGATGGTCGGGTTGCGTTTATGATTAGCTTTGGCTAATGGCATCCTAAGGAGATGACCAAGATGATTTAATGATTAATTTCTGCTAATGATATCCTAGATGATTAACTTTGGCTATGGATGGTCAAGTTGAATATAACGTTTAGCTTTGGCTAATGACATCCTAGATGGATGGCCGAGTTGATTGTGATGATTGGCTTGGACTAATGGTATCCATAAGAGATGACATGTTTGATTTTGTGATTAGTTTTAGTTAATGGCCTCCGAGACGAATGACCGAGTTTGAATGTTGTGATTAGCTATGACTAAAAACATTTAAAGTGGATGACAAGGTTAAAGTAAAGTAATTAATCCCGATCGATGTTTAAACTTCGGCCCCACAACTCCTATGGAGAGGTTGAGGCATATAAGTGAAAATAATACACTAAACGGAATAATAAGGATTGTACAATACATATGAGAAGTAAAAGAATGAATGTACCCATTTTAAGTTGATAACAAAAGGTAACAATAATATTACTTCTAGTTGTTTATTATCATGTTTAGATTATTTACAATTCTTGTATCCATGTTGTTTTTGTAACAGGGACATCACACAATTAAGGTGCGTAGGAAAGCCCGTTCCACGAGTTCATATATTTTGAAAGGTGTTACGTAATAGTATGATTTAGGTGTTATGTATTTGATAAGAACGAACGAACCAGTTGAATATTTGTCATTCGACACTTTTGTAAAGACTTTTATCGAATATTGAAATGGAAAATGGATGTGAAAGTACGATCATGTAAACATGATGTGGTGAATATATGTATATGATATTCTCTTTTATGATAATGTTATATTATGAAATCACATGTGTATTGATTGCACTACACTAAGAGATGAATTTCAAGTTGGTTTATATGGCTAGAAATCTAAGACATGGGCCTAAAACATTCATGGGAGTGAAAGACTCAATTATGCTGTTTGGAAGTCCAAATCTTAGCAACAATGGAGAAGTCGGAATCTGTCCTACCGCCCAGACACTGTTCAGTGTTCAGCCCATATCTTGAGTTCTAGAAGTCCGATTGCACTGATTCTTTTTTTGCTGGAAAGTTAAGACAATTTCCTAGAACTTTCATGACAAAAATCTGTTTAAATTCTGACGTTATCAATGACGTTTTGTTCAGACAAAAAGATAAGGATTGTCACCAAGTCAAGATGTGTTCACCCACTCAACAATTAGTCATCAAATCAATAGTTTCAAATTTTAGCCTTATAGGTATTTGCCATACATTTAGGCATCTTGGTTTTCAGATCAAGATTATGTTCTTGCTCTTTCTTTATATTTTTGTAATGCTTAAGTTTTGTTTATATTAATTTTTTGTTTATGCTTTTTATTTCCTTTCCTTTACTTAGTTAACTTATATCTTATTTATGTTCTTATCTTGTTTATTTATGTTTCTCTTCTTCATTATGTTTAGCTAAGTTTATTATGTTAAGGTGAAAAAGTTACACTAATGGTGTAAGAATAAGTATAGTATAAACTCAACATGGACTTTAAAGTTTGATATTAACATGTTTTGTATTTGTTATCTTATTCACTCTTAATACTTTGCTTGTTAAATGGTTAATCTAGATTTATGTTGTATAACCTTGGTACAACAAATACTTGACACTTTCATAAGCCCAAACCGTATGGTATAACCGACACTTGTGCTATGAAAGGAACTTGATCTGTTGTTAATATAAATTATAATCATGAATACCTGACAACATTTACAAGTATTAGCATTACTCGAATAAGATAACTAATGTAATCATGTTAACAATTTATAATCCGATTGGAACCTCCTTTGTGTGTGGTTTCCAGTTGAGTAATAAGAGTTTATACTATACTTGTTTAAAATATTATTAGTGGATCCTCTAACCTTGACAATTGTTTTTATCATTATTTAATCTTTATATCAATATAACATCTCAAAGCTCTCTTTAACTTATTATTATTATTATTATTTATAATTTATATAGTTAATCTCCCTATAGTTCGACCCTGGTCTTGTCGGGTTATTTATTACTTCGACTCTCCTATACTTGGGAGAAGACATCAATATTTTGGTGGTGTTAGAATGCATTTATAAATTCACAGCAATGATATTGTGAAAAGCATCGAGAACCTAACGACTTATAAAAAAAAAAATCCACTGATTTTTTACTTTGAAAAAATCGGGTTGTTACATCCTAGTCCTTTGTTTAATGCATCACTGTATACTATAAATCCTTCTTGTCCTTCAGGTAATGTAGTATTAGAGCAATGGTTAGCCTTTTCTTGAGTTCTTGAAAGCTTTGCTCACACTACTTAGACCATTCAAACTTAACTTCGTTATGATTTTATTTAGTCATTGGAGAAGCTATAGTTCAGAAGCCTTCTATAAATCTCCTGTAGTACCTGACCAGCCCTAGAAAACTTTGAATCTTAGTCATATTGGTGGGTCTCTCCCATTTCAGTATAACTTTAATTTTCCTAGGATCTACAAAGATGTCTTCTGCTGAAACTACATGTCCCAAGAAAATACCTTGTCTAACCAAAAGTCACATTTGCTTAGTTTAGCATACAACTGGTTTTCTTGTAACACTTGCAAAACATTTCTTAAGTGTTGCTTATGATCCGTTAAAGATTTGGAATATACTAAGATATCATCAACAAACATCACTACATACTTACCTAAATAGGATTTAAACACTCAATTCATCAAATCCATGAACATTACAGGGGCATTAGTCAACCCAAAAGACATCACTAAAAATTCATAATGCCCGTATCAAGTTCTAAAAGTAGTCTTCGGTACATCCTACTCCTCTCGGATCTATCTTAAAGAATTTTTGTGCTCCCTTAAGTTGATCAAACAAATCATCTATTCGAGAAAGCGGATACTTATTCTTCACTATAACCTTGTTCAACTGTCTATAGTCTATGCAAAGCCTAAAGATACCTTTCTTCTTTTTAACAAACAATACAGGGGCTCCTCAAGGGGAATTACTTGGCCTAATGAATCATTTATCTAGTAACTCTTGTAATTGCACCTTTAATTCAGCTAACTCTACTGGTGTCATTCTATAGGGAGCTTGGGATATGGGCACAGTACCAGGTAGGACGTCTATAGAAAATTCCATTTCTTGTCTTGGAGGCAATCCTAGCAACTTCTCAAGGAACACATCTGGGTATTCTCTTAGTATAGGAATGTCCCTCAACTCCTTACCTGCTTCACATTATCTACTACATAAGCTAAATAAGCTAGCTTGACACCTTTTTCTTAACAGTTTTCTAATAGTCATTGCAGAAATAATACTACCCAAAATTACCCTTCTCTCTCCTTTATATTCTACCTTCTTCCTTTCTGTTACATTAAAAGTCACAATCTTATTATAACAGTCCATGTTCGCATGGTGTTTACCTAACCAATCCATCCCTAAAATTATATCAAAATCTTGAATGGTCAATAGAACTAGATCTACTTGCAAATTTTAACCTCCAATTTGTACATTACACCCCCTATATATTTCATCTATGTCTACTCTTTCCCCCAAATGAGTACTAACCATTAACCCTTTTTCTAACATACATTTTGGCATATTTAGTTTATGTATAAATTTTGTTGAACAAAAGAATGAGTCGCTCCTAGATCTAGCAATGTATAAATTTGTTAAGCATTCAAGGTAATCATACCTGCTACCACATTCAAGGCAGCTCGTACGTCCTCCTGGGTTATATGATATACTATTCCTTGGGTTTTGTTCCCTGTGCTCCTACCCCTTCCTCTATTTGCACTGATACCAGATTGTGTATGTTGCATTGGTTCCTTTTTAGAGACATCCACAGTTATTGATTGTTGTTGACTTCGAGCTTGTCCCCTATTTAGGCAGTTTCGATGATAATGCCCATTTTCCCCATATAAGTGACACCCTTCAGTAACATATATGCACTCCTTCCAATGATGCCCCTCTTGTCTACAAACGAAACAACGCCTTGGGGTCACCCTATAATCTCCTGGGTGGAATTGATCACACTTCATGGTTTAAAGTTTCTTGTCTCATAATTCCTGCTGAACTTCCCCCTCTAGCTAGCCCCTGTCGGGCTCCACCATTTGATTGTCCACTCCTTTAACCTTGAAAGAACCTGTTAGTATTTCCTCTGAAAACTAATTTCCGGATAATCCTTACCCACTTCGTTTTGAAAGAGGTGGCCTTAGTAGTCTCTTTTCTCTTTCTTGCTGCTATCTGCCTTTATCCAGTCATGTCATGTTGGTCTACTTTCAACACCGCCTCTAGAGCTTGAGTAGCCTTTACCAATTCCCTTAGAGTCTTTGGTTGATGAGTGATTAACCCCTTCTTCAATTTCTAGGTCAATCCCTCTTTAAATCTCCCAATTATGTGATGCGTAGTGGGAATCAACACGAAGGCAAATATAGAAAGGCTTTGGAACTGTCTTTCATACCCTATAACTGTCATGTCTAGTTGTTTCAAATTCAAAAACTCTTGCTCCTTATTCCATTAATATTGTGCTGAGTAGTATCGAATCTCAAACTTATGTTTAAAATTAGCCTAAGAAAGCACCTCTCTTCTATTCTCCTTTCCTTTACTGTAGCCCACCAAGTTTGGGCCTCATCAGATAAATGTTGAGCGACACAATTCACTTGCATATCTTCAAGCACTGGTACATGAAAAAAGGACTCCTTCACTTTTCGGAGCCATCATCCTGAGATTTATGTGTCCTCCTCTCCTAGGTAGGGTGTACATGTCATTTCTCTCATACTTTTTACCAAATATACTAAAGTTTAAACTCTTTCCGTGTTCACTCCGCCTGTAACTCCTATCATTATAGCCACTACAACCCTCACTATCTGTTCTATAGAAGCAGGATCCACAAACTGTATAGGTGCCTCTAATGGCATTGTAGGCTAAGGTGTATGAACCTGCTCAACCAGTTGTGGTCTTTGCATTCGTGACAATTATGGCGTTGATGTTGCCGCTGAAGTACTTTGTGATCCCACAAACTCTCTATGCCTTTCCTTCTCCCTAAGATTTTGGGATGCAGTATCCCCTAAGGGGTCACTCCTTTTAGCCTCATTATTATTGTCTCCTTTCTGGAACAAGGTCAATCTGATCCCTAGCTCTAGCTCCAACTCGAGTACATGTCATTCTATATGAAAGATTCAGGTTCTATATTAGTAAACCTTGCTTTCTCTTCACATGCACATCAAATTACAACCCCGCTTTGATACCAAATTGTAATACCCTCTATTTAATTTATGTCATATTTGTTGAAAAATTAGGTAAATTTTATATATATATATATATTGTGTGTGTGTGTGTGTGTGTCATGATCCCTGAACCTTAACTAACCTAACAACATTTTAAGCTTATTATTATTATTCTAGCTACCGAAAATTCAACAAAGCCTCCTCTGTAAATTGACCTTCCCAAGTGTCGACATCAACCAAAAACATAATTTAGCATACATAATTATGATCCAACCATCTTGGATCTTCTTCGACATAATCTAATTTCTCATCACTTCATCCACTTCGACTTATACGTTCTCCATTTTCCATTGTAATAATAGTGTCATATATATTTTCTCTCCAAACATGATGTCATTAAAACAAAGCATATTATAAAGTTATCTACATGCATACTAAAAACATTTTAATGCATACACAAAAGAGATTTAATTATATAAATAGTGGTATATGACTTTACATTAATTACAAGCCCAAAAGATAACTTCAAATCCTAGTGAACTAGAATATTACATAAACCAAATAACAAAATATACCTAATAAATAACTATCCACAAAAGAAGAAAATCAAGGTTGTCCTGTAGTATGAGAAGGACTTGCAACAATGCAATGTAATTTATTTATTAATACCAATTTAATTTATTTATACATATATAGTTTACACTTTTTTTAACATCATAATCTCTAATAAATTATCTCTAAACATATCCTACAACTTTAGTTACTTTTAGATGACTTCTCCATTACCAAGCTTCATAGTTTTCTTGTAAAGTTTACTCCTCTTACCATCTTGGTCCCCATCTTAATGGAAAACACGTAATCACATAAATAATCCAGGTCTTCCTCAATTTCTGATCAAGTTCATTACCACTTTAGCCATCTCATACATAGATGATTAAGTTCTATAATCGCACTTTAGTTTCCATTTTTACAGATGACTAAGTCAATTTCTGCATCAAATTTCCGTAGTTCCTGTCTTCATAAATAACTAAGTCATCTGACCATACCACCTTAGCCCTGTCTCTGTGAATAGCTATGTCAAACACTATTCACCTCACCTTTCCACCACTTTGGAAACTAAGTCAAAATCAAAATATTTATATCTTTTTAGTTTCTAACTATTTAGACAACTAAGTCATACACGTTATCTTTTATATTAATTAATTAATTTTTTTCATTGAATAATTTTCATTCTTCACCACATATTCTTATAATTCTCTGACATTCATGAGACAATTCTATTCCACTAATTATCAAGCGTACATAACAAAGACAACTCATTCACATATAAAAAAAGAAAGAACAACTACAATAACTTGACATAGTTAAGGAGCGAAACACCTACCTGTAGCTCTAGGTGTTCGAGCTCGCTTCGCTGAAGTTCCAGCCACAAATGTTGCTCCAAGTGATGTTTTTCCTCCCCTTTAATTTTTCTTCTTTGCCATGTCTTACAACCCTTTTTTTCTCCTTTCTCCCTCACTTAGTTTCTTCTTAAATCCATGCTTCAGGGAGTTATGTTTTACACATTTTAAATCCTTAATTCTACACAATTTCTACTCTCTCTCGAGGTTTTTTTGTTTTGTTTTAAGTGCTTTACTCTCCTTCTTTTCTCTCCCTTTTTTATTTCTCTATTATATCTTTGTTTTTGGCATCAAAAGAAGGGAGAATAAATTGCTGGAACTTTGCCGGCTCATCAAAATATTTACAAAATTACCATTGATGAATTTTATGTTATTTACTATCAAAATGTTAATAGTTTTAAAATATCTTCGTAAACTTGGATTGCCCTAAAATTATCGAATGTAGGAATATATGTTATGAGATTCCTCGTACAATTTCAGTCCATTTTAATGGTCGGATTGAGCGTTATGCTCAATAGCGTAAAACTAGTCAATAGATGCTTTTATTTTATTTTATTTTATTTTTCACCAAATATCCAAATTTTCTCATTTATTTATTATTGTTATTATTATTCATTTTAATCACTTATTTTTCAGGGTTTCACATAGTAAGTATGTAGAGTTCAAAATAAATGATCTGGTATGGGTGCATCTCGACAAGAGAAAATTTCCACAAGGTAACTTTATTAAGTTCAAACCTAGAGTTGATGGTACATTTAAGGTTATGAAGTGGGTTGTTGAAAATGCTTACAAGATTGAGCTACCCGCACATCTAAATATTTCAAACACTTTTAATGTGGCTGACTTAGGTCTTTACTATAGTGATGATAATATCTATGACCTGAGCACGATTCTTTTTCAAACTAGTTAACATGACATAAGAGTCTCCTAATGGTTCTTTTGATGTTGGGCTACTTGAGTTTAGGTTCGTAATACAAATAGGCAAAGTTCTTGCTGTTGTTTATGGTTAGACTATGGGTAACTTTAAGCTCAAATTTGCATGTCTTTATTGCATAGAAAAATAATCTTATCCTGCATGATTTTCAAGTTTAGAATATGATCTTTCCATATTATTCAACCATGCTTGCATTGAAGTTTTCTACAATAAGTTATGTCTATTTTAATTTTTAAGCATTTAAAGTGTTTATTTGTGTTTCTTATAAATGAAAAACATGTGATAATTATTATTTATCTAGTTTTCTACTGAAGTTATTTATTTGGATCTCAATTATGTTTTTTTTAGTGTTTCTCTAAACTTGAAGGATTATTTTAAATATATAATATTGAATCGAACCAAATATTAAAATATTTTAGTATAATTTGAATTGAAAAGTTTTTTACTTGGCTTTTTGGCAATTTATATTTTTTTCCTGAGTAGACTTGATTTTGTATCTCTAAAGTGATAGTAATTTGTCTCTTTAAAGTAGTGAATTAATGTATGTAATAAGTTAATTTGTATCTTTAGAATAGTGAGTCATGGTACGATACTGTTAAACAAAAACAATCATTTATGAGTAACATGCTACATTTTCATATTCATACCATACCATCCTGGTATCAAAAACTCCCAGCTCTGAACCCGACCTTAACGGTGTTTTACACTTCTACTGGAGTGGAGAGCGTGCAGCTTTTAATTTTGAATAATTAGTGCTGTCTGAGACACGGCAGCATTAAAGTCTGCCATATATACTGGCTGCGTGACTTCAGAACGTCCTACAAAATCAAAATTGACAGGATTTTAACGCTATTATAACATTCGGTGGTCTACAATATTACACGTTTAACTTGAATCCTCGTCTATTGGAAGGGATGCGCTTGCATTAAGTTTTACGAGAATTCTTAAATGAGAACAAGTTATTGCAGCAGCACCGTTCTTTTAAAAAAAATTAATTTTTTTCTAAATAATTTTTTTATTTATTCATTTTTTTTATATGCTGATATTTTTTTAAAAAAATTATATATTATTTTGATATTTTTCTAAATAAAAAATACTTTGACAAATAACTATTAGCCAATCACTACCAAAATATACATGGTTAAACAGACCGACACCTGCAACAAGATGGCTACACAATTGCTAAAAACTACCAAATTCAAGCAAACACTAATCTGCAAATTGACCATGTCAACGACACATGACCAGAACTTTACATGTCAAATTAGAACACTGGTTAATGATGTGGTAGGCTCGGTCTCTTTTCCACCATCTCATAATAGAGAACGAAATTTTCCTGCATCAACATCAATTTTACCACTGGGGATCAGAAATCAATTAAGCCAGCAAACATGGAGCTAGAAAGGATTCTAAAAATATAAACTAATTCCGAACGAGTCAAAACCTTGAGCTTTATCTCAAATGTATTTGGTTCGAAACAATGGTAAGACCCTCTCTCATATGCGCTCGTTTTAACAAGTGGCTCTGTGTTGGGTACTCTTTTTAACCAACGCCGTTGCTCCTTGTGGTACAACCAGCCTCTTTCATAACTGACAACAGTAATGATGCCACCAATAGTTAAATATTATTTAATTAGTAAAACTGCAGGTATTCAAAATCCTGAATGGTTTTGTCCCCCGAGCATGGGATGGGTTCATCCAAAGCAGGAAACTCAAGGAAATCAGTCAGGAAAAGTTTACATAGATATGAAACAAATACAACATTCGATTCATCAGGAACAGAGCTTACAGTATGTTGGCAGCATGTAGTTGAGCTTCATCTTTTGGCATGCTGAAATACAACAGGATGAAGAAAGGCAAGTGTTAAAACTTGAATGACAAGAAAAGAAAGCAGAAAAAATCCACTGAACTACTGCACCTGTAAAATGCATAAAGCAATGTTTCTATCGAGAATTTTGAAAAGTAATGATGCTGCAAGACCCAAAAGAAGAGCAGTCAAATATGGGACTAAGGGGTTAAAATTAAATAGCAAAAGGATAAAAAAGACAACAGTAAACTCACATCCAGTGGAGGTGGTGGCTTAGCATAATAGCATTTTGGAACATTGAACTCAAGATCACCCTTAGCGGGCTCTTCAGACCATGGGGAGCCAAAAGTCTTGTGAAGATTTTCTGTTGAATTCAAATTCAATCCGAGCGTGGTCAAATCAATCCCAAGTGCCAGGGAGGTCAGATCAGGATCATTCATCCTTATAACACTTAACAAGCCAAGTAACCCAAATGGATCAGGCGCAGATTGTGCTGCCTGCATGGATTTTATGCCCTGGTCTCTAAATGGTTGATTGACAGCCGACATTTGTTGTAGTCGAAACTGGGAATGGCTTGGGTGTTGATACTGCTGGATGAGCTGGTCGTATGATCCAACACTAGATACTGTATTTGGCAAATTTAAAGGTCTCAGACCAAGTCCAGGTGGTCCACTGGTCTAAAACACAGATGAAATGGATAGTTTAAGAGAAATGATTTCTTAATAGGGAAAATGAATAGCCATAGATAAGTAAAATAAAAATGATAGCTATTGCACCACCCCAACATTCAGAAATGAAACATACAGTTGTGTGGTTACCACCAGTGGCAAATATGAGTCCAAGAAAATTTTCTTTTGGGTTAGCTACAAAAGTACCATACCTTTAGGGCCCCTTGTTGATGTCACCCTTCACCAATGACATCTATTAATTTAATTCTCAAAATTACCTAATGTTTTCAATTTTACGCTTCCCTCCATTAACAATCCAAATCCATTAATAGGATACATTAAACATCCACATGGCAAAGATCAATCATGTTTAACAATTAAAATAATGATAAGAAAAATTCAATTTAAACTCGAAATTTTGGAAAACTCAAATGTGTGTGAATTACAGATTTCAATTTTTTTTTATTTTAATGCTTTACTATTAATTTTGTTTATTTCAAAATTTATAACTTTAAAAATCATTAAATTCTGGAGTTGTCATGTGGTTATTTAATGGATTCCATTAACTGACTTGATCGAAGAGTGTATGGAAGGAGAGAATTGAAAAATGTAAGGATTGTTAAGGGTAAAATTGATGGGTTCAACAGATACAGGGAAACATTAATAAAAACCTTATAGGTGAGGTAACCCCCTTTTTTTTAAATTGTAACCAAGCAAGGACTTGCAATTGACTACTTTCATGAGATATATGAACCACATTCACTTGTGGTGGTGGAGCCCTCTAAAGGGCATTGCAGAAAACCATTAATAGCACTAAACTTCCACACCTGTGGGTGATAGGCCGAATGCGAAGAAGGAAATATTTCTGAATCATGTAGATCTTGATTGTTTATAGATGCAAAAGAGATGCTACTACTGACAGCAGGGGAGTGCTGCTGCTGCTGCTGCTGCTGCTGCTGAGGACGATATGATGAGTAAGTGTCTCCTAAGTTGAACCCAGCAGATCTTCCAATCTGCAGAGTGCAGCAATGAGGTGTCAGAGTACAATGGATAGCATTTTGCTATTGCTAAATTTCAATTTCACATAAGAGACTCACAGAGAAGTGCTGAGATTGCATCACTGAGATAGTATTATCATGCAGTTGTTCTTTCTGATGCATATCCATTGTATAATCAGCATTACCACCTGAATCACATCCAGAATCATCGTCAAAACACGTGAAAAATGCATTACCAATTGGAGGGAAAAAAATAAGGTCATCTATTATACACGTGGAGTCTTCTTTTTTTTCCTGGCATGGCACAAAATCACAAACAAACAACTAAAAAGTAAATCCAGGAGACAGGACATTAAAAACATTATAGATCTGATCACAAAAATATTAGTTAAGCACGCACTAGCAAAACATTTATTGTAATTTACACAGGGGCATCATCTCCTGATTCGAAGGTGTACCATGGAAATGAGCATACATGTGAAAATTAAGGTGTACCATGGAACAGTAACAACCAATGTCCTCCTCTAGGGAGATTACAGTACTGATGAACTTCTATTCCCACCAACCAGAAGACAAATGTGTTTGCATTATACAGCACGTAAGGAGTTTGCTTGAATGAGTTTGGAACCTTTAAATCCTGGTAAAGCTGGAAAATCTTCATTCTGAATGCTGAACTCTTGGCTTTGTTGAACAATGGGACTAACTCCTATACCAGGTTTTCGTAGTGAACCTGCAAATATTTCCCTTGTATTTTTCACCTAATACAGGTGAAAGCAGAGAAACAGAAATAACCATAAACAAAATTGCAAAAGTGTGTTTCAATTACCCAATTGACCTTGAGGCCCTCCAGCAGAACTAGGACGACTTGTCAACTGAGGGAAATCATTGTTAATGTCGAAAGGGGAAATGTCATTGGAGTTCACATCATTCAACATTCCCATTCCCATAGAGCTGAGATTGTTCACACCCGGTACATGGCTTTGGGAAAGAGGACCAACAGCAGTATGGTATGAGTTTCCTAACATAGGAATTACCTGTGGATTTCCTGAATCCACAAAATGTCATTCACACAGGCAAATATAGGCAGTGAACAGTAAAATTATTTTTTTGGGATATCAAACCAAGTGGTTGAATAGTAAATAAACTAAGCATCAACCAGATTCAGCCATGTTCTTTTACATTTGGAAAGACTCACGAGTGTGAATCCTCCATAAAATCTAAAAGATAATAACAATTTTTTTTCAAGAGAGCAAGAATGAACTTTGAAAGGCCTAAATCCCAAACTAGTAGGGGTCAGCTATATGGATCCTTTTGCATCATCCATGCGATCATAAACAGAGAAAAAGAGGGCAGCAAGCCTGCAACCCCAAGCACATTTAACTTTGCAGTTCTGTTAGTGCTTGTAAAAAATTACAGACAATAACAAAACAAGAAGTTAAAACCAAAGCTCCACTTTCAAAAAAAAAAAAACTCAAAGTGGGCATCAATACAGTTTCAAGCTGGCAACACCAAATGGCAAGGATATTTTATCACAATCAACAAAGGCACCAGTAAATTGTATGTTCAACAGAAGCACTGATAAGTTTCTTCCTTGCACACAAACCTTGTGGAAGCACACCACCCATTAATCTATTTTGTCCTTGCACACTTAAACTGCTAGATCCACTATTTGCAGTTAAATTCAGACGAGATGCAAGACCAGGGACAGATAGTCCTCCACCTGTGCTTAAGCTTCTCCCAATGTTCCCACCAGATACCATGGTCCCTCCAGGACTCGTAATCCTTGGACCTGTATTACCCAAAATTTGGGATACCCCCAAACCTGGAACAGCATTCCGGTTACCTATTCCAGCAGAGGCTGGGAGAATTCCAGGTATAGAACCACCAATTCCATTTGTGTTACTACCATATCCCAGATTTCCTACAACGCTTATACCTCCTCTATTTGTAACCCCTGAATGTCCATGGGAACTACCGTGTGACAACTGCACAGTGCAAACATTAAAAATAAATCAGGAAAGTGGGCATAAGTTAACTACCGTCAAGAAAACAGGATACACATGCTAGATTAAAAACAATTCACAAATACCTGAGAGAGACCAACAGGAAGATTATTGGATGCAAACCTTCCACCGGAGAGACTTCCAGTTGGTTGTTGAACCCCACCCGAAGGAATGTTGTTCACTGTGGAGTTTCTTGATGCAAGTGTTCCTGGCATGTTGGGTACATTAAAGCTCCCATGAATATTATGCAGCCCTTGAAAAGTTCCTGCAGTGCAAAAAAAAAAAAAAACCCTTACAATCACATAGAAATCTGAAGGAAAACAGGAGAAGACCCAATTGAATCTCTGGAAAAATCTACCTACCACTGTGATGAAAAACAGGAGATGCTGCACCAGACTGACCAGAGAAGGATGTAGCAAAAGATCGTCCCGTGGTATCTGGAAGATTTGAAGCTGATCCGTTTAGAGAAGACTGCAATCCAGAATGAGTGAAAAAATTGCTCAAAGGAATAATACAAGGTTAACAATTGGAGAAAAAAATAACCAACTTAAAGAAAAAAAAAGACAGCTACATGCATGGGAGGGATAATGCATTCAAAACAGAGCATATATAGGCAGCACTTTATACCAATAGACTCCCATAACGATTTATGTATCTATCAAGAACAAATCTCAAGTACCATCAAGTAAAGAGCTGCAAAACCAGCTACTTAGTATACTCCAAAACAAAACCCCACCAACACCGTATCAACGACGAACAAGAAAATTCCCAACAAACTGAAAATTAAATACTAGTAAGAAAAACAAGGTGAAAGAAAGAGTGAATACATTAAGTAACGCCGACATTTCATAAATGGCAAAAGCTCATGTGAGGAAGGGTTCCTATCCTTGCTGTGATGATTGGTCTTATTATCCTGAAAGAAACGATTCCCAAATTAATAAAAACGCTAGGTTTAACACAGAATCGAAAGCAATTACAGATTAAAGATTTGATTTTCTTCTTCAATATCATCTTAATACAGTAAAAAAAAACTCAGTGGAGAAAAGTAGATAGAAAGATGGAAGCACCAACCAACCAAAAAATTAAGATATGATGATAGCTGTGATGGGTTGAAATCAGCAGATGCAATTACATAAAAGTAGATAGAGAGATCGGAGATTAGAGAAAAGGATCAAATACGTGAACGAATGAATAATACGAATCTCTTTTCTCTGCTGTCTTCAAAATAAAAGATTGACGGTACGGATTCTTATCTGACGCTATAAAAGAGAGAAAAAAGTAATGGTAAAATGAATCCCTTTACTTTTAGGACTAGCAGTGGACACACATGTTTATTTTTGTATTTTAAAAAAATTACAAAAAATTTAAATTTTATTTTATTTTTTTATTTTAATATACTAATATCAAAAATAAATTTTTAAAAATAAAAAAAATTATTTTAATATATTTATAAGCAAAAATATACTTTAAAAACAATTATTATTATATTCTCAAACAACTTCTTAGTCGAAAATAGTTGTTTTCCTAGCAAGTCAAGACCACATGTTTAGTTCATTAAAAAAAAACCATGTATACCTTTTATTTTTATTTTTTAGTTTTGACAAAAAAAAAGGATAACTATTTTTAAAAAAACCAATTATAAGCAAATGACACATAGGTGGTGGAAAATTTAAATTTAGATTTTTTATCCAAAAAAGTAATTTATAGTCTATGTTCACCTAAAAACATATAAGAAACATTTGTATGATGCCAATAAATCAATAATCAACTCAAAATACTGAAAACAAATTTCTCTCTTAAACCCCATCTACTTTTTATGGCAAGATAAAGGGCAAAAATATCTCAATGGGACTTCTCTCATCAAATAAAAACCGTTAATACCAAGAGCAACCTTTTTTCATGACCAGAATACAGTCAACCAATGACTTTCTCCCTTCTTTATTGTTTTTTTTGGTGAGTTTCTCTTATTCTCTCAAGCATAGGGATTGGAAAAAGCAAATTGAAGTTTCGGAGGAAAGTTGAAATTCAAAAAAACCATAAGTTTTGTGGGAATAGGTTTTTTGCATATTTGTGCTTTAATAAGCTTGTCAACCAACCTTAAGCACCTTTCAGGACCTCGAAGTATGTTTTTTATATATTGATGCAAAAACCTTAAGTTATGTTGAATTGATTGTTTTTTAACCTTTATGAATCAAAAAGCCTATCGACCAACTTTGGTAATGTTTTAACGGATCTTGGTATGTTTTTACATGTTGGTATGAAAAACATAGGTTTTGTGAAATTATATTTTTTGCAATTTTGTTCTTTAAAAAGCCTATTTGCCAACTTTAGCCACCTTTTATAGTCATATATTATTTTTTGCATATCGGTGCAAAAATCATAAGTTTTGTCAAATTATCACACTTTTAAGTTTCCAAAACCCTACCGGCCAACTTTAAACATCTATTGTAGCCTCGTGATATGTTTTTACATGTGAATATGCAAACTATAAGTTTTGTTAAATTGGGTTTTCAGTACCTTTGTGCTTTAAAAAGCCTGATAACCAACTTCAGACACCTTTTAAGGCCTCAAATATGTGTTTTGCATGTTGGTGAAAAAACCTTGATTTTTATGGAATTAAGTTTTTCATATATTTGATGCTTTAAAAAGCCTACACGCTAACTTTAGGTATTTTTTAGGACCTCAAGTAAGTTTTTGTGTACCAATACGAAATCCATAAGTTTTGTCGACATAGGTTTTTTGCAATTTTAAGCTTTAAAATGCCTACAAGCAAACTTTAGACACTTTTTGAAGCCTTGTTATGAGTTTTTTTCATGTTTGTGTGAAACTATAAGTTTTGTGCAAATGGTTTATTTCATAATTTTATGTTTTAAAAAGCCTACAAGCCAACTAAAGGCACCTTTTAGGGCTTTATAGTAAGTTTTTACATGCTAATATGAAAACCATAAGTTTTGTGTAAATGGGTTTTTCACACTTTTGTAATTTATTATAAAGCCTACATGCCACTTTAAGCATCTTTTATGACCTCATGATAAATTTTTGCATGACGGTGTGAAAACTATAAGTTTTATGGAAGTCGGTTTTTTGCACTTTTATACTTTGAAAAGCCTACGAGCATACTTTAAGAACCTTTTTGGGCCTCACTTGAAGTTTCATTTTAGTGTGAAAACCATAAGTTTTGTGCAATTAGGATTTTGATATCATGATGATGCAAACCTTGTGACTACGTAGTCATGCAACCCATCACAAGATGTATAACAAATCTTGAAAAGTCAAAAAAGGTATGATAGAAGTGTGATATAATAAAAATTTGTTTTAAGACACCAGCATTACTGGAATAAAAACACTTACCTAAGAATACTAATTCGAGAATGAGAAATATAAGAAAGATCCCGTGAAGCTAGTTAATCTTCGATAAATCAATTTAGTTTGTTAGAAAACCAAAAAATACAAGAATCTTACTAGTTAGAGAAATTGACTTTGGATTTTACTGACATTGTGGGAGGGAACATCTTACTCACTTGTGTTTTATGATAATTTGATGATTTTTTCCATGCTAAGTTGGGCATGATTTCCTTAATTAAGCATAGTCTTAGCCAATTATGGCTTTTGTTTGGTTTTTCTCCTAACCATGACAAGAGTAGTATGTTCCTGTGTGGTGTTGAGTCTGATATAAAAACACAGCTTTTTGATGTTCTCGATTACAAGGAAAGGAAGTTGTCGATCAAGCACCTTGGTATTCCTCTTATTACTACAATCACATTTCTTGATTATTTGATCCTTGTAGACCATATTATGGTTAAGGCTATAGGTTGGATGAATCACACTTTCATATGTGAGTAAACTTCATCTTATCAAATCCATTCTCTTCTCTATTCAAGCGTACTAGTTTTCTTTATTCATTCTTCCGCAGATTGTTATTATGAAAGTCTTTTTTTATTAAGATCTTTTTTTATGGAATGGTAGTAATCTTGCTTCGGGTGGTACTAAAATTTGCTTACCAAAGGAGTAAGGAGGCTTAGGTGTTAAAAACCAAGAGGTTTGGAATCAGGCTGTCATGGTTAAACACTTATGAACTAGATGCACTAGACTGGTTCATTCAATTTGGTCATCTTGGATACATTCATACTTGTTGCAAGGTAGGAATATTTGGGAGGTGATTTGTCATAAGAATTGTTCTTGAAGTTGGAGGAAGATACTTGATCTTCGTAGTCTTGTTTGCAATTTTATATGATATCGTGCAGGTGATGGTTGTTCCACTTCTCTATGGTTTGATAATTGGCATCCCAGGGATCCCTTGGTGGAGGTTTTTTGGGACAATTATTTTTTACTCTGGCTTGGGTAGAGACATAAGGTTGAGTTATATGATTGCTGTTAGGAGTGGAATTGGCCTCCTACTAGTTCTCCTAAGTGGATTAAGCTTATTCGATGCACCCCTGTTTCTTTTCACCCAAATGATATGAGGCCTGATATTCTGTGTTGGAAGGATGCTCCTAGAGGTATTTTCTCCATTCATAGTGTTTGGAATTCTATTCATCTGTTACAAAATAAAGTGGAGTGATGGGAGCTTGTATGACATAAACATACCATCTTATGGGTTACTATTTGTGAGGCCCTTTTGACTCAAGATAAACTTATGTCCTATGGTTTCATCGTATTTAGTATGGTCTTTGTTCTAAATGTCTCATTCCTTTTAGGCTCGATCTTAGGTCAGTACTATTTCATGGCTCTTTCTTTTAGGTGGAGGTAACTCTCTTAAATCTTAGATAACCATATTGATGTTAATTGTTGCAGTTTATTACATTTGGAGGGAGAGGAATGCTCGGCTCCTCTCAAAAATTCGATTGTTTATAGAGATATTATTCATAATATTGTTTCTAAAGGTAATATTCTTTATATGACCTTTTTGGATACTAATAGACAACTTCATATTTTATGGGGATTTTCTTATGATATTTTCATTTCTTATTGATTTATTTTTTGTTTAGGTTTTGAAGCCATATCCTATTAACCTCTCTCTAGGGTATGCCCCTATTTTCTTATTTATTGCTTTAGGTTAGGTGGGGTTTTATCCGCCTTTCCAAGATGTGTGAGGTTTGCCACTTTATTGTTGTTTTGATTCTTTTTAGTTAATATACTTACCTTATCCAAAAAAAAAACTTAGTTATGGTATTCAAGAATCCAATCAACCTTTTTTTTCCCACTTCAAAAAAGCCTCGGGATCATTTTTACCTTAGAAATTAGGAATTCTGAGCTTAATAGAGTCCAAGTCTCCATCCACATCGTCACCCATGTTATGAAATTATTCCCTCTAGCTGAATTGTCCCCTTTGTCTAAACCTAAAATCCCTTTAGTTTCTACTCTACTAAAAACCACCCCTTAATCCTAAAGTCTCAGCCTCAAAACCATCATCCCCAAAGTCATCATCACCCTCCTCAAAATCACCAAAATTAGCCTCCACATGCCTTTCAATGCTATTGTCATGGTTCACCCTCCTTTTAGCCCCTATTCCATGTATATCATGATTATTAGAATTAGAGTCATCCTTATATTTTTCAGCCTTATCAAGTTTGTCACTCATGTCTCCTAACACAATATGCACATTTGCCAACATATGTGTTATGCCTTTAATCTAAAGCTTTAAGTTACCCTCGGGAGGGTTGGTGGATTGTTCTGCTTTGACATGTTTATACCTATAAAAATTGGTTAGTGGTGATAAATATGCTTATATCTCTCATGTTTCACTCAAATATTAGGCTTTTCACTCTAATATATTTGTTATGCCTTTTTTTCTCTCATCTCATCTTCTTTTAGCTCTTGCAAAATTGAAATCAACACCAAATAAAACCACTTAACAGTGTAATCTAAATGAATAAATATGACTCCAAAAGAAAGAAAATTACGAAGACAAATTGACACTACGATTACAGTCTCATGAGTAGCAAGCAAATCTGTACGAAATATGGATGACTTGAAGAAAAAAAACAAGTGAAATATATGAAAATGATGTAAATATCACCCAAATCTTTTTTTAGCTCTTGCAAAATTGAAATCAACACCAAATAGAACCATTTAACAGTTTAATCCAAATGAATAAATATGAATCAAGAAGAAAGAAAATTACAAAGAAAAATGGCACTACAATTACAGTCTCGTGAGTAGTAAGTGAATCTATACGAAATATGGATGACTTGAAGACAAAAAAAATAGATGTGAAACATATGAAAATGATGTAAATATCACCCAAATATGGTGATAGCATACTAAAACATATGAAATCAACAAAAACAAAACAAGTTTTAAAAGCTGACACAAAATAGATCCGTTACAACAAGCTTGGACTTGAATCTGAACCCCAAAGCAACCGATGTCCGAATGACCCCAAAATTAATATATAGTGCGATTAGGACCCCAATAAATATATTATTAAGTTTAAGTTAATTCTGAGTTGTTTTAATACACGGTCGCAATGCTGACACGAAACAACCATTTTAATACCTAGATTTGGAACCTAAAGCAAATGATATCTAAATAACCCCAAATTTAATATATAATGAGCTAATTCCAAGCTGATTTGATCTAATTTTCTCTTGTTTATTTTTTTATGGCAGAATCTAAAACTAATCTTTTGAACGACTTTTTTTTTTCTTTTTATGCTAGTGATATGTTAAGAGATAAGTAAAAAATGTAAATAATTTTTTTTACTAAGAAGATGTTGTTACGTAATTGAAGAGAAGAATATTAGAATAAGTAGTGTAAAATAAATGAAAAAAAATAAAATTAATAAAAGGATATAACCAATTAATGGAGCCAAACTCTAATACCAAATTATGCGAACCCCGTGACCACTTGTTCACATAACCCACACATAAATGATACAACTCTCAGGAAGCCAAGAAATTAAGTTTGGAAGTGTGACACAGAGATTACCTTGAACCTAAGCTCCAGTCTTTATGTTCAAACATCTTTGAGTCTGCAAAACTGATTAGTAGCAAGAAAATATATCCCTACAACTCTTGTGTTTCACATAATTCAAGGTTTTTCACTCAATTGTCCTTACTATACCTTTTACCTTTCGACTCACCTTCTTGCAGTGCGATTCTTTTGCAACTAAAAATCAATGAACCAAAGTCAATGGTTTTTGTAACACAATCAACTATATATAAAGTGACTCATGAATCAATAAGATATTGAAAAGAAGCAAAACAAAACTACAATAATGATATCACGAATAGCAAGATGAGTTCATATGAAATATGGACGATGCGAAGATTCAAAATAAAACAAAAGCAAAAAGTAATAAAAACACTAGTTTGACTCCTAAATAACCCAAATATATGAGAAATTAATTGAATAGGTTGAAACAAATAGTAGTAAACATGTTTTGGTAACATGACACAAATCTGACTCATTATGCACTTGTAAGCACCCAAATTAAAATCTAGAATGGAGTGATGGTGCATCTTTCTAACGGTGAAGCATGGAAACACTTTAACAGTGTGCATCCTCACTTTTTAGCTGAATCAAGGAATGTATATCTTGGATTGTGTATAAATAGAATCAATCCATTCAAGTTATTTGCTGCTCTTTATTCTTGTTGGCTGGTTAAATTCACGGTTTACAACTTGCTACCGGGTATTTGTATAAGGCCAAAGTTCATGTTTTTATCTATGGTCATACCCAGTCTTAACAGTTCGGGCCAAAATATAGATGTTTGTTTTTAATCGTTGATTGATGAGTTGACGCAGTTGTGGTCCTTCAAGGTTTTGACTTATGATGTATTGAGAAAACAAAATTTTTTTATGAGGGCAGCTTTGATGTGGACTATCAATGATTTTCTAGTTTATGGAATGGTTTCTAGTTGAAGCATGCATGGAAAACTAGCATGTCCATACTACATGGAAAACAACAAGGCATTTACATTAACAAACAGGGATAAAATGTCTTTTTTTTTATTGCCACTGACGTTTCTTACCAATAGATCACAAGTATAAAAAGAATATAAAGGATTTTTAATTGGCAAGAGTTGAAAAGGATGTTGCATCCCACATTTTTCTGATAAAGAATTGCATGACGTGATGTTAGAGTATGGTGACATTGTGTTTGGTTTCCAATCCATTAAGCAAAAGTTTCTTGGTTTTCGTTTGACTCACAACCTTGACGTCATGACATAGAAAAGAATGTGTTTGAGAATATTTTTGTAAACATAAAAAAGTAAATTAAAGCCGGAAATGACTCCACCACCGCCGTCAATTTCTGAATCAGCAGCGACACTTGCTGTCGATTTCTAAATCGATAACAACATAGTTTTTGATTGCTGATTTATGAATCGACAGTGACATTGTAAAACCCAAAAAAATTAGTGTTGGATTGGCCTATCCTAGGGGAGAATTGGAATAGAAACCAGCCCAAGATAACCCAAATGGGGGGATAAGGACAACCTTTGTCTTCTTTAGAAAAGGTGACTCTTTATCTCCCTTAAAAACAACTGCAGCCATTGTTGCAACTGAACCTCTCTCCTCCCAAGAAAACCCGACCAGACCACCTGCATGTAAGCTCTCTTAAGTGAAGAGTGAGTAGAGAGTTGAGAAGAAGAGAGAAGGTGACCCTCCTCTTTCCAAAACCAATCCTAATAGCTGCAGTAGACCATTCCCTCTGTCTAGAGAAAAACACACGATCTAGCTGCATGCATTCCTCTTGAACCCTATAGAGGAAAATAGAGTTAATGAGTGCCAAACATGGCTAAAACTATGACAAAAGAGTGTGTGTAACAGGCCGGCTGGTATAACTAAAGAATGAGGGAAGGAAAACCAAAATCAGAGAGGAAGAAGAAGTAAAAAAACGTGAGCAAAGGGGGGAGAAAAACTTGTTAAATTCCTTTCTAAAACTACTGAAAACAATAAGGTATGAACCAAATCTTCTCTTCAACTGTTCTTGAGCCTTGGAATCGAAGGGGCGAAGAAACAATCATGAGGGATTGGCCAGAAGTTTACACTACCTACAAAGGAAAAAAACTAAAGAAAAAGAAAAACAACAAATGGGCTAGATGAAGGACCTATAACCAGAATAGACAATGTGGGGGGGGATGGATAATTTTGCAAATTTAAATCTAGTTAGTTGGTCAGCTATAATGGTGGCTGGAAATGTAAACCCCGGGCAAAAAAATAAAATAAAAGTTGCTTAGATTGCAAACAAACTACATGAGAAATAAAAGTGAAGAAATGCATGCATATGGTTAAATAAAAACGGGAATTCATAAATTTTTGGATATAAGTTTTTGGACCAAATATTTCGAGACATTATAAGTCAACCTAAAAATGTTGAGGGTTGGATTAAATTAAAGAAAATAAACTAAACTAAAAGTTATGGGGTGAAATTATAAGAAATGAAAAGAGGTATAACTTAATTATAAGAAGAAAAAAAAAAGATATGGGGGCCTAAATGCAAACAAGAAAAATTATAGAGCATAAATACTCATCTTCTTACTAAAAACAAATCTGCAACTATCGTGAAGAAAGTAAGAGAGGGAGTTTTTGGTATCCATTTTTACAAATCAAGAGAGAAACAC
>Ga0325414_1001078_pt1 | contig 25330 bp, 22 predicted proteins | sample PopdelMetagenome_8_FD_206183 | JGI IMG/M metagenome (GOLD analysis project Ga0325414, IMG submission 206183) | Populus deltoides microbial communities from Bellville, Georgia, United States - Leaf-PdKOR-R3 | ecosystem: Host-associated > Plants > Phyllosphere > Phylloplane/Leaf | place: USA... | reverse complement strand
TTCGGTGATGATTTCTGACACAACAACGTCTCAGTTTTCTATGATGATTTCTGAGCCCACCGGAGCTGTTTGCGCTGTGTACTCCAGGCGTCAGCTGTGCAAGAAGTTTCGGTGATAATTTCTGACTCGGTAGCGTCTCAGTTTTCTTTGACGTTTCTTTAACCCACAGGAGCTGTTGGCGCTGTCGAATCCATGTGTCAGCCATGGATTCAATTTTGTTGATGATTTCTGAGCCCACAGGAGCTGTTTGTGCTGTCTACTCCACGCGTCAGCTGTCCAAACGGTTTCGGTGACGATTTCTGACTCGATAGCATCTCAGTTTTCTTTTACGTTTCTTGAGCCCATAGGAGCTGTTTGCGCTGTCAAATCCATGCATCAGCCATGGAACCAATTTTGTTTATGATTTCTAATGTAGGAGAGACTCGGTTTTCATTGATGATTTATGAGCCCACATGACCTGTTTGCGCTTCGTTGATGATTTCTTAGCCCACAAGAGCTGTTTGCGCTTTCGAATCCATGCGTCAACCGTGGAAGCACTTCCTTGATGATTTATGAGTCGGCAACGACTTAGTTTTCGTTGATGATTTCTGAACCCAAAAGAGCTGTTTGTGCTGACAAATTCACACGTCAGCCGCGTAACCAATTTTCTTGATGTTTTCTAAGGTAGTAGATAACTAGTTTTCCTTGATGATTTCTGAGGCCACAATAGCTGTTTGCGCTGTGTAGTCCACGTGTCAGTTGCGAGAGCAGTTTCGGTGATGATTTATGAGTCGTCAGACACTCAGTTTTCCTTGATGATTTCTGAGCCCACATGAGCTGTTTACGCTGTCTACTCCACGCGTCAGCTCTGCAAGCACTTTCGGTGATTATTTCTGAGTTGGCAGCGTCTCAGTTTTCTTTGATGATTTCTGAGCCCACAGGAGCTGTTTGCGCTGATGAATCCATGCATCACCCGAGGAACCAATTTTGTTGATGATTTCTAAGGTACTAGAGACTAAGTTTTAATTGATGATTTATGAGCCCACATGAGCTGTTTGCGCTTCGTTGATGATTTCATAGGCCACAAGAGTTGTTTGCCCTTTTGAATCCATGTGTTAGCCGTGGAAGCACTTCATTGATGATTTATGAGTCGGCAGCGACTTAGTTTTCGTTGATGATTCCTGAGCCCACAGCAGCTGTTTGCCCTGTCTACTCCATGCGTCAGCTATGCAAGTAGTTTCGGTGACGAGTTTTGACTCGGCAGCGTCTCAGTTTTCTTTAATGATTTCTGAGCCCACAGGAGCTGGTTGCGCTGACGAATCCACGCGTCAGCCGTGGAACCAATTTTGTTGATGATTTCAAAGGTAGTAGAGACTCAGTTTTCATTGATGATTTCTGAGCCCACATGTGATGTGTGCGATTCGTTGATGATTTCTGAGCCCACAGGAGCTGTTTGCGCTGTCTACTCCACGCGTTAGCTGTCCAAGCGGTTTCGGTGATGATTTCTGACTCGGTAGCGTCTCAGTTTTCTTTGACGTTTCTTGAGCCTATAGGAGCTGTTTGCACTGTCAAATCCATGCGTCAGCCATGGATCCAATTATGTTGATGATTTCTAATGTAGGAGAGACTCAATTTTAATTGATGATTTATGAGCCCACATGAGCTGTTTGCGCTTCGTTGATGATTTCTTAGCCCACAAGAGCTGTTTGTGCTTTTTAATGCATACGTCAGCCGCGGAAGCACTTCGTTGATGATTTATGAGTCGGCAACGACTTAGTTTTCGGTGATGATTTCTGAACCCAAAAGAGCTGTTTGTGCTGACGAATCCATGTGTTAGCCGCGTAACCAATTTTGTTCATGATTTCTAAGGTAGGAGATAGCTAGTTTTCCTTGATGATTTCTGAGGCCACAATAGCTGTTTGCGCTATCTTGTCCAAGTGTCAGTTGTGGATGCAGTTTCAGTGACGATTTATGAGTCGGTAGAGACTTAGTTTTCCTTGATGATTTCTGAGCCCACAGGAGCTGTTTGTGTTGTCTACTCCACGCATCAATTTTGCAAGTGGTTTCGGTGACGATTTCTGACTTGGCAGCATCTCAGTTTTCTATGATGATTTTTGAGCCTACATGAGCTGTTTGCGCTGTTGAATCCATGCGTCAGCCGTGGAAGCACTTCGTTGATGATTTATGAGTAGGAGTGACTTAGTTTTCATTGATGATTTCTAAACCAAAGGAGCTGTTTGCGGTGACGAATCCAAGCGTCAGCCGCGTAACCAATTTTGTTCATGATTTCTAAGGTAGGAGATAGCTAGTTTTCCTTGATGATTTCTAAGGCCACAATAGCTGTTTGCGCTATCTTGTCCACGTGTTAGTTGTGGAAGCAGTTTTGATGACGATTTATGAGTCGGCAGAGACTCAGTTTTCCTTGATGATGTCTGAGCCCACAGGAGCTGTTTGCGCTGTTTACTCCACGTGTCAGCTGTGCAAGCAGTTTCGGTGACGATTTCTGACTCGGCAGCGTCTCAGTTTTCTATGATGATTTCTGAGCCCACAGGAGCTGTTTGCGCTGTTGAATCCATGTGTCAGCCGTGGAACCAATTTTGTTGATGATTTCTATGGGAGCAGAGAATCATTTTCATTGATGATTTATGAGCCCACATGAGCTGTTTGCGTTTTGTTAATGGTTTCATAGCCCATAAGAGCTGTTTGCGCTTTCGAATCCATGCGTCAGCTGTTAAAGCACTTCGTTGATGATTTAACTCAGAGTAAACCTCCCAAACCAAACAATGCTATGGGAAACAAAGGGAGCAGTCAGTCTGTCCAGCAGACTCTAGATCCACTGCAAGCAGAGGTTGAAGCTGTCACTGGTGGCTGGGAAGTGGTTCAGGGGAAGAAGTCAAACTTCAGACTCAAAGCAGCATCTATGACTGCTGCTCCCCGGAGGGTAACATGTAGCAATAAGGACAAGGAAGTGGCATGCAGCAATAAGGGCAAGGAAGTGGCACGCCCAGCGGATGATAGAGTGCGGGGTGATGAATCTCTCACTCATCCAAATACAAGTAATGAAGGCAGGACAGGTTCAACTGTGGTTTTGATTAGAACAGAAGAGCAATCTTGTGAAGGCATTTCTGCAGGCTGCAGTGTCAGGACTGGGGAGAAGGTTTGTAATGAGGCCACACAGAAAGCAGTTCCTCCAGCTTCTCCAGTTGTGGTTACAAGGAGTAGCTCTCGGAAATCAGGTGGTAGTGGTAGGAGGCCTCCTACCTCTCCTGCTGGTTAATGATTATCTATTGCTGGAATGTCAGAGGACTAAACAGTCCTCTAAAGCAACATGAGGTGGTTACCCTCATGAAGAAGCATAAATTAGATGTCTGTGGTCTTCTTGAGACCAAATTGCACTCTTCTAAGGTTTCCTCCATGCATAAGTTTCGGATGAAACACTGGAATTTCCTTACTAATGCTACAGCTGCCAGCAATGCCAGAATTGTGGTTTTTTGGAATCCATCAACGGTAAAAGTTGACTTACTTAATTGTTCAGCTCAAGGGCTGCATGTAATTATCAACAGCTTAGTTCTCCAGCTTAGCTTTACTGTCACTTTTGTGTATGGATATAATACAATTGTTGCAAGAAGATCTCTATGGGCAAACTTAAGAGCATGGCAGCGTAATTGCCCATGGTTGGTTATGGGTGATTTTAATTCTGTCTTGTCTCAGACTGATAAGCACAATGGAGAGCCTGTCTCTACCTATGAAACATCAGATTTTAGAGACTGTTGTACAGACCTCGGGCTTGTTGATCTCAATTTCACAGGCTGCCATTTTACCTGGAATAATGGAAGAGTATGGAGCAAAATTGACAGAGTACTAGTCAACTCATCTTGGTCTTCACTTCAAGCTCCAGCTCACATCCACTTTGGCAATCCTGGGGCCTTCTCTGATCATTCTCCAGCAATTATTCGGTTTGATTATCAGCACAGACAGGGGAAGCGCAACTTTAAATTCTTCAATATGTGGGCTTCTCATGAGAATTTCTTGCAGATTGTATCTGATAACTGGACTTGCCACATCCCAGGCTCTCCTATGTTCTCTCTTTGTAAGAAACTCAAGTTACTGAAGAGGCCTTTAAAAGAGCTAAATAAATTGCATTTTAGCCATATCTGTGAAAGAGTTGCTAGAGCTGAGGTAGCTCTAGAGAATCACCAAACTGTTCTTCATGATGACAGGGACAATTTACAGCTTTTGGAGCATGATAAGCAGTTAAGGTTGACATTGATGAATCTTAAATCTGTGGAGAAAATGTTCTTCTCACAGAAACTTAAATACCACTTTTTCAAAGACAGTGATAGAGGCACAAGTTTTTTTCATGCTCTTATGAATCAGAAAAACAGAAGGAATTATATTCCTGTTATTCACTGTAGTGATGGCACCCTGACTACATCAGAGGCTGAAATGGGTGAAGAATTCGTTCGATTCTATCAGCAGCTCTTGGGCTCATGCAAGGAAACTCTTCCCATAGATATTGATTTAATTCAAAGTGGGCCTTGCCTTCATGCAAGCTCTCATGAGTCTCTCTTAGCTCCTGTATCCAATAATGACATTAAAAATGCTCTATTTGGTATTGGAAATGATAAAGCTCCAGGGCCAGATGGATACTCTTCATTTTTCTTCAAAAAATCTTGGGGTGTCATTGGAGGGGATTTTTGTGCGACAATCCAGAATTTCTTCACTTCTGGGGAACTTTTGAGGCAAGTTAACCACTCTATTATTGCTCTAATCCCCAAGGCAGCAAATGTAAATACAACAGCTGACTTTCGGCCCATTTCTTGCTGCAATGTGGTCTATAAAGTGATATCTAAAATCCTTTCGGGGAGATTAGCTTCCGCTCTAAATGCCATTATTAGCCCCATGCAAAATGCCTTTCTAGGTGGGAGAATGATGTCAGACAACATTAATTTAGTTCAGGAGCTTCTTCGTCATTTTGGCAGGAAAAGAGCTTCACCTAGATGTCTCATGAAGGTTGATTTTAAGAAAGCCTTTGATTCAGTTCAGTGGCATTTTCTGCGTCAGCTGCTGCATATGTTTGGCTTCTCAGACCGATTCGTGCACTTAATTATGAAATGTGTTGAAACTACATCTTTCTCTGTTGCAGTTAATAGCACTCTTTATGGTTTTTTTCCTGGGAAGAGTGGAGTTCGGCAAGGTGATCCATTATCACCATATTTGTTCATCTTATGCATGGAATACTTTTCCAGAATGCTTAAGCTAGTATCAAGGAATGGTGATTTTCATTTCCACCCGAAATGTAATGTCCATGATATATGCCACCTTGCTTTTGCTGATGATGTGCTTTTGCTGTCTCGTGGGGATAGACACTTTGTTTCCACTATCTTTAAGCAGCTAATCATCTTTGGGCAGACCTCAGGGTTGACTATAAATGCAGAGAAATCATCAATCTATTTTGGGGGTGTTGGTGATAATTTGAAGAGGTTAATCCTCCATGATACTGGCTTCAGAGAAGGTAGTTTTCCCTTCAAATATCTCGGGGTTCCTCTTAGTCCCCACAGACTTTTAGCAAGCCAATTTTCTCCTCTGTTGCAGAAACTGGAATTGGCAGTGCAAAGTTGGATGGGAAAACATCTCACTTATGCAGGGAGATTGGAGCTAGTGCGGACAGTACTCTATGGAATGGTCCAGTTTTGGCTTAGCATCTTTTCTATGCCAAGCAGTGTAATTAATCAAATTATTTGCATCTGCAGAAACTTCTTGTGGTCAGGCAACCATACAAACAGCAACTTTGCTCTAGTGGCCTAGAAGCAGCTCTATCTCCCCAAAAAGGAAGGGGGCCTAGGCTTATTTGATTTAAAAGCTCGAAACAAGAGCTTCCTAGCAAAACAGCTCTGGAACATCCATCTCAAAATTGACTCCATATGGATCCAATGGGTTCATCACTTTTACCTGCAACAGAATATCTTATGGGCTGTGACTGCTCATCACTCTTCATCTCCCCTCTGGAAATCTATTATTCTATTAAAAGATCAGTTACTTGAAGATTGCGGGAGCCAAGAGGAAGTAGTAGCATTACTTCAGCAATGGAACAGAGGGGATGACAGCTTCTCAGTGCAAGCATATAATTATTTTCGATTCTCTGATCCTCAAGTTAACTAGGCATGAGTGGTATGGGAGAAATGGTCTATGCCAAGACACAACTTCATTTTATGGTTAGCAGTGTTGGGAAAATTAAGAACAAAAGACTGGTTGAGGTTCTTTCAAATAGATACCTTGTGTGTACTGTATGGGCAGACAGAGGAATCTCATAGCCACTTATTCTTCACTTGCTCCTGGTCAGCTTGCCTCTGGTTGCAAATCAAGTTGTGGTTGCGTATTAATAGGAGGATGATGACCCTGACCAGTGCCATTAGGGGCCTTAACTCTGGGGGAAATAACTTAGAAGCTCGTATGAGAAGAGTCTCTTTAGGTCTCACAGTCTATCTTATCTGGGAAGAAAGAAACAAGAGAATTTTTGATAGAAAGAATTCTTCGGTGGGCAATATTTTTAGAAAATTCCATATTATGTTCTATACTGTTTTTCACTTCTATGAGAAAGATCATCACATTCTCAATGTTGGTTGAGGTGCATGTTGTGGTCTTCTGAAGATTAGTTGTTCAAGGCATTTTTCCTTTGTTTCGCTGCTGGTTGGTTGACTGGAATTGCTGCATGTATTTGATGAAGATGAACAATGTTTCTGCTTTGATGCATTTTATGTGGTCTGGCTTTGTTGCTGTTGCATGGGTAATGCATGAGCTGGTTCAAACGGGTTCTCCTGTGGTAGTCCTATGGGATGCAAGATTGAAGACAGCTGTGCTTCAAGGTCGGCTGCTTTTATTTGAAGAAGATGAACAAGGTTATTTGTTTTGTTGTATTTCACGTGGTTTGGATGTAAGCTGCTGCATGGGTAATGCATGGGTGGGTCCAAGCTCGTTCTTTTTTAGCAGACATTTTAATTGCTATAGTTGTTCTACGTCCCTTTCTCCTTTGTATGGTCTGGCGTAAGGTCCACAGACATTGCTTGAGGCTGATTGGAATAGTGGGTGTCGGTAGTATGAGCTGATGACACGTTTTGGCATGTGCTGTCACTCTTTATTGGGGGGCTGAATGTGCATGGTTTTTCAATTCTGCAAAGGAGAGCAGTTGTCCTCTATTGTCTCGGTTATAGCTGAGCAGCTGTCCTCCTCTATGCATGGTAGATTGCTACTGCGTGGCTTCGCTTGATTGGCTGTCGTTATCCCTTCTTGGCTGCGCTGGGTCTGCATGGCTCCTTCGTCTCTGCAAGGTCAAGCTGCTGAAATTCTGGCTGGCAGAGCTACTCTTCTTCGGCTGCTCTTCCTGTTTTGGCTTGCCTGGCTAGCCTCTATTCTTGGCTTCGGTCTGCCTTTCTTCTGGCTGTTCACTGTGCTGATGGTCTGTATATTTTGCTTGTAATAGTTTTTGTTTTCCTTTGGTTATAATTAAAGACTTGTTTCCTTCGGCAGTTTTTTCTTTTTCCTGGTGCTTGTTGGGAGCCTGTTTCCACAAGCTTGTTCTGTACAGTTGTATTTCTGATTAGCTGGTTTTCTCTGGCTAGTTGGACTTTTTTTATCTATATACTTCTAACATTTGATCAAAAAAAAAAAAGAATAGGTAGCGACTTAGTTTTCGTTATGATTTCTAAACCAAAGGAGTTGTTTGCGCTGACGAATCCATGCATCAGCCGTGGAACCAATTTGGTTGATTATTTCTAACATAGCAGAGACTCAGTTTTCATTGATGATTTCTGAGCCCACATGTGCTGTTTGCGATTCGTTGATGATTTCTGAGCCCACAGGAGCTCTTTGCGCTGTCGAATCCATGCGTCAACCATGGAAGCACTTCGTTGATGATTTATGAGTCGGCAGCAACTCAATTTTCATTGATGATTTCTGAGTGGCCAGGAGCTGTTTGCACTGACGAATCCATGCGTCAGCCGAGGAACCAATTTTGTTGATGATTTCTAAGGTAACAGAGACTCGGTTTTCATTGATGATTTCTGAGCCCATATCAGCTGTTTGCGCTTCATTGATGATTTCTTAGCCCACAAGAGCTGTTTGCGCTTTCGAATCCATGCATCAGAAGTGGAAGCACTTCGTTGATGATTTATGAGTCGACAACGACTTAGTTTTCGTTGATGATTTCTGAACCCAAAGGAGCTGTTTGCGCTGACGAATCCACGCGTCACCCGTGGAACCAATTTTTTTGATGATTTCTAAGGTAGCAGAGAGTTAGTTTTCCTTGATGATTTCTAAGCCCACAAGAGCTGTTTGGGCTATCTAGTCCACGTGTCAGTTGTGGAAGCAGTTTCAGTGATGATTTATGAGTCAGCAGAGACTCAGTTTTCCTTGATGATTTCTGAGCCCACAGCAGCTGTTTGCGCTGTCTACTCCATGCGTCAATATTGCAAGCAGTTTCTGTGATGATTTCTGACTAGAAATGTCGCACTCCGATATGCTGGGATGAAATTGGAGAAAGGAAACTCCTGGGTCCTGAAATGGTACAAATAACAACTGATAAAGTAAGGGTGATAAGGCAAAGAATGAAGGAAGCCCAAGATAGACAGAAGAGTTATTTAGATAACCGGAGGAGACCTTTAGAATTCCAAATAGGGGATAGAGTATTCTTAAAGGTGGCACCGTGGAAGGGCATCATTCAGTTTGGAATGAAAGGAAAGCTTGCTCCGAGGTACATTGGCCCATTTGAGGTGATAGCTAGGATAGCGCTGGTTGCTTACCGCTTGAAGCTATCGGCACACCTAGAGAAGATTCACAATGTATTTCATGTATTACTATTATGGAAGGCGAAAGTGGATCCTTCCCGAGTGTTACCTCCAGTTCCTATGGAAGTAAATGAAGACTTGACACTCAAAACCAGGCCAGTCAAGATCATGGATCGGAGTGAAAAAACATTGAGGAATAAGAGAGTATCACTAGTCAGACTCACAAATTGAGGAAGAAACGTGTGAGAGAGAATCAGAGATTAAGGAAAAATACCCCCACCTATTCTTTGAGTCAGGTATGCAATTTAAATTTCGGGGACGAAATTTTTATTAGGAGGGAAGAATGTGAAGCCTGAGAATAAAGTATACAAAGAGGGGGGTTTATAATAATTCAAAATGTTGTTATAATATATATAAAAAAAAGTGAAAGATGGGGCCAAAATGGAATTAACAAGAGATGGGACTATAAATACCCATCCCTTCTCTCATCCATGGCCGGCTGATAATAAGAATAAGGAGGGGAGGAGAATTTCAGATTTTTCCTTCATCAAAACTAGGAGTAAACACTTAAAATTAGTAAACCCAAATAAGCCTTGGAATTATTAAGTGGAGGAACACAATCGGGTGGAAGAATTAACAAGAAGAAAAGTGAAGAGTTGGTGAAGAAAAGAGGGGGAAGAGTGGCTGACTACATACAAGGAGAAGAAGGTTAAGATTCTTCTAAAAATTTGTGAAGTAAAGTTTAGATTTCCATCTAAGTAAGGAGTTCTAATTCCAATTTCTATGAAATCAACTTCAATTTGATTAAAAGTTTATGCTTTTCTTGAAATGGGAATTAGGGTTCTTTAACATAAAATGTTGGGAAAATGCAGAAATGAGTGAGGTTAAATGGATTAGAATAATCTAAGTGCCTTAAAGAAGAAGAAGAAATGAGTGCATAAAAGAGAGGAAGGGAACTCTTGGTTCCCTTGGGCACGTTCTCTGCTGGTTACTGCAGAGAGGGAATGAGAACTTATGATGTGCTTAATTAATTAATTTGGTACAAGTGACCTTAAAAAGACATAAAATAAGATGGGAATGCCATGAATAAAGGGAAGGCATGGTTGTGACTGATGAAGAAGCAGGGATTTAAGATGAATTGGAGATACTTTCTCCATTAGCAAAACAAGGCAGGTTCGCTGCCCTGTTTCCTGGGGGGATTTTGGACCTGAAAACTACAGAATTCAGGGAGGGTCCCCCATAGAAATTGTAGCCGGAAGTGTTAGCTTTCCAATGAATCTGACCCCGTCTAATTTGAAGTCCTAGAACTCTAGATACAAGTAAAAAATTGAGGAGAGGTCAAGCTGCCACCCCTGTTGGCAGATTCAGCCAAGTTGATAAAACGGTGAAATTTAGCCATATTAAGGGTAGAATTTATCTTCTTGCCCTTCATAAAGTGTGTCTTGATCTTTAAAAAGAATAAACTGCAATCAAAATTGAATTTATGATGTCCACTTGGACTCCTAAGGAGCTGAAAAGTTAAAGGATAATAATGAGGAATGTAAGTGAGAAAGAAAAAATTTGGTAAAAGAGAAATGAATATTATTTCCATTGTTGCTGTTACGTGTGATATATGGACTAATATGGAATAATGATGGGTGTTTATGGTTTCAGCAGGAACCGCAGGAGGAGTACAGCAACCACAGGGGAAAGCAAGTCCAGTGTCTACAGCAGGTAGGTACTTGGTACCTATATCTCCTCTAGTTAATAATTATTTTAACTAACTTTTGAACTATAAAAATTTGGCGCTTGTTGATGAGGAAAAGAAAGGGGGGGAAGCAAAGGTTAGATGACGAAAAAAAATGAAACGGAGGACTAGATTTAATTTATGGGTTCTTTTGGAGTAACAATGAATTTTAGTAATGACTGTTTCTCAAATTTGATTTGTTTGTCCCTAATCTGGGAGGCTGATGATGTTAACCAAGTTGGATAACATTGGCATCACTGGTACGTGAAAGGAGAAATATAAACTTGATTAACTATTCGGTTTCAGAATAGTTAATGATATCGGCGGGTGACGTTGATATCGGCAAAATTTATAAACTTGATTAACTATTTGGTTTTAGAATAGTTAATGATATCGGCGGGTGACGTCGATATCGGCAAAATTTATAGACTTTATTAGCTTTTCGAGGTGAAAGCTAATGATGTCAAGAATTTTTGACATCGGCATACCTGAAAACCTCCCAAGGTAATATGGAACAATGATTAACTATTTTAGTTTTAAAAATAGTTAATGACACAAACAGTTATGTTCAGGTCGCCATTTTCATGAAACTGATTAGTTGTTCCAGGACGGGCAACTAAAGACACTAATGGAGGTCAATGGTGTTGGCAATAGTCTTTCTGATGTGGAGAGGGGGGAGAAGTAGTCAACAGAAACAAAAAAAAAAAAGAGAGAGAATTCTTATATAACCATTAAAAGGGGTTTATGATTTAAGTAGATAAATATGCTGTTTAATTTTTCTTCTGTAAATTGCTTGTATTTTAATAATTTGTTTTTAATTATATGGAAAATTTATATTTTTACAGGTCCTTCCCATTCACGTCAAGAATAGATTTTAAGTTTTTTGATCCCTTTTTGTATAAGTTAAGAACTTAGGGATTTGTGGTGTAATTTTGTCATGCAGTAAACATGTAACCTGTATAGAATATTATATTCGTAATATTTTGTTTCTGAAATATTAAATGTATCAACCTATGCTTGGGATATTAGAATGTACTAGACTATGTTAGAATATTAAACCGTGTTGTGTTATATATATATATATATATGCAATCTTTGTAAGATCCCACATCGGCGGGTGAGGGATGTGTTGCTGGCCTTATTAGTAGTGCTGGTGCTAACATGTTGTACACGTTTGGGGCGTCAAGCTCAGAAGTGAGCTCGCGTCACCAGGAACAAAATCGTGAGGGCGGTAAGCCCAAAGCGGACAATATATAACATGTTGGGCCGGGCTGTTACATTTGGTATCAGAGCCGACCTCACCGGCTGTCCGGTGGTGCCGACGGGGTCGTCGGGCTCCTTAAGGGGAGTGGATTGTAAGATCCCACATCGGCGGGTGAGGGATGTGTTGCTGGCCTTATTAGTAGTGCTGGTGCTAACATGCTGTACGCGTTTTGGGGCGTCAGGCTCAGAAGTGAGCTCGCGTCACCAGGAACAAAATCATGAGGGCGGTAAGGCCCACAACGGACAATATACAGCATGTTGGGCCGGGCTGTTACAATCTTCGTGCTCGAATTTGGCTATTTTAATTATTAACTTATGCATGTGATGTAAGATGGAGTTTGGGAATGAATATGGTCCTGAGCATAATCTGGAATGAATTATGCAATTGATTGTACTAAACATGGATGTGATTGTGGATGAGATGTGATTCTAAATGTGTGCAGGGTACATTGTCGATAACTTGGGATCTCCCGGTATAGAGGAGACTCTGCTGAAATTTCGGCGAGTTAAAAAAAAATTGCTCCATCTACCCTTTATAGGGGGAAGATTAACGGATAAACTAATAGAAAAATTGGGGTTGTTATAGTTGGTATCAGAGCATTTGGTTGCAGTTTCAGGGATTGAAATACTAATGTGATTTTGGAAAAAAATGTTGCAGGATGGCTCGTACACGACAAGCCGCAAGGGCTGTTCCGTCCCCTGTGCAAGGAAGAGAGTGTGACTCACTTTCTGAGGATGAAACTGAAAGGGACCCATTAATGGGCACTGTCTCCCATCAATATGTGGCGTCGGCCCATTCAGAGAGGGGAGATTCAGGGGGACATCAGGATGACCCTGTCACTTTTCAGACAGAAGTGTCGCCAGCTGAAACACTGGGTGGCCAAGGATCAGAAGATAGGCCACTGCCAGTGACATCAATGGTCACCCCGAATCCCTTTCGGACCCCACATTTCTCGAGAAATTGGTCAAGATAGTAGTAGCAGGGATGGTTGCAGGTGCATCCAATTCTACTCCTTGGGCAGAAAGAGTAATCACCCTGGTTCAATGGGTGAAAGGCATGCGAGAAATGGGTTGCACGACCTATTCAGGGGAAGAAGACGCCGAAGTAGCAGGGCATTGGCTGAGGAAGGTAGAAAGGGTTATAGATCAGATGCAAGATTGTGTGAATAGGAAACCCGAGTAGATTGTGTGACCCAGCTGTTAACGGAGAGTGCCCACTCCTGGTGGGAGACCATTGGAGAAAGAAGGGCATGAGAAGATTTGAGGTGGAGAAACTTTTGAGAAGAATTCAAGGAACGGTATTTCTCCTGGCAGCACCGAAAAGAAAAAGAGCAGGAATTCCTGGATCTGAAACAAGGGAATATGACTGTCTTAGAGTATGAAAGGAGGTTCCAGGATTTATCTATCTTTGCCACCACCCATCTTTCCACCGAGCATCATCGAGTGGAACGGTTTCGGGATGGACTCAGGCAGGAGCTTAAATTAATTTTGGTGGCTATGCAGTTTCAGTCGATTCGAGAGTTAGTGCGAGTTGCTTAGGGTATAGAAAGAGTAATGAATGACACAACAAGGCCAACAAGTGAACAAAGTCAGACCACGGGATTCAAAAGGAGGGATTTCACACTTCCTATAGGGAGGAATCCTCCTCCGAAGAAAGGAAAGAGTGGGTCATCATTCGGGCCATTACCGAAAAAAGGGGGAGTTTTGTTCATGGTGGGAGTTCAGGAGGAGTTAGACGAGTTAATGTTGGGGGATCCGTGGGAGGTCAAACTCGCCAAGGGGCAAGTGTATAGGGGGTTCCATAAAGCATAGAGGACCTATCTACCCGATATGCATGAGATGTAATCAGAAACACCCCGGGGATTGTTCAGCCACACCAGGAAGATGCTATATTTGTAGAGGGGAAGGGCATCAATGGAGGGACTGCCAGTATTTAGGAAGAGGTTGTTTCCATTGTGGGGAAATGGGTTATAGAAAGAAAGAATGTCCACATAGAGTCACTGAAGGAGTACAAGGACAGGGGATGGCTACCCAAAGCCAGCAATAGTCGGTGACAGTTGATCGGCCTATACAACCTATTCAGTCAGGGATAAGTGCTAACAAAGGCCGACCCAGATTCCAGGAGGAAAGGACTCGGGGCAGGATATACCACATGACCTAGGAAGATATAGGGGCAATGCCAGATGTTGTAGCAGGTACACTACAATTAAGTTTAATACAAGTTTATGCTTTAATTGATCCTGGGGCTAGTCTTTCTTTTGTGTCCCACCGAATTACTAGAAATTTAAATGTGTTACCAAGTAGATTGAATGTGGGAATGGTAGTTAGTACACCTCTAGGGAAAAATATAAACATTAATGAGGTATACAAGGGAGTGATACTAAACATTGAGGGGGCAGAGCTAAGGGCAGATCTTATGCCTTTAGCATTAGATGATTTTGACTTGATACTGGGAATGGATTGGTTGAGTAGACATAGAGCGCGAGTAGATTATTTCACAAAGACTGTAAACCTCCAAGATGTGAGTGGAAAAAGTGTAGTATTCAGGGGATAGAGGAGGGTAATTCCAACTCCATAATGTCGGTCATGACGACTAAAAAACTTATTAGAAAGGGATGCTCTGCCTGGTTGTCTTATGTGAGAGAATTAAAGAAGGGAAGCATAGAATTAACAAATATCCCTATTGTAAAAGAATTTCCAGACGTGTTTCCAGAGGAATTACCAAGACTACCTCCAATCAGGGAAATTGAGGTTTCCATTGAGACTCTTCCAGGAGTCAGCCCTATAGCACAGTCCCCTTATAGAATGGCCCCTATAAAACCAGCCGAATTGAAGATCCAGCTTCAGGAGTTGTTGGACAAAGGATTCATACGGCCGAGCAATTCACCTTGGGGAGCCCAGTGTCATTTGTAAATAAGAAGGATGGTACATTCAGGTTATGTATCGATTATCGTCAACTGAACAAAGTGACGGTAAAGAACAAGTATCCGCTACCACGGATAAATGACCTGTTTGATCAGTTGAAGGGTGCAAGAGTATTCTCAAAGATAGATCCGAGATCGGGGTATCATCAATTAAGAATCAGAGAACAGGACATACAAAAGACTGCCTTTAGAACTCGCTATGGCCATTATGAATTCTTAGTAATGCCATTTGGGTTAACTAACGCCCCTGCAGTATTCATGGATCTAATGAATCGAGTGTTCTGGTTTTATTTGGATAAATGTGTGGTAGTGTTTATTGATGATATACTGGTATATTCGAGCTCTTATCTGGAGCACAAGAAGCACTTGAGGAAGGTGTTAGAAATATTGAGAGAAAATAAATTGTATGCAAAATTGGATAAATGTGAGTTCTGGCTCAAAGAGGTGATATTTTTGGGACATATTATCTTAGCTGGAGGAATATGTGTGGATCCAGGAAAAGTAGAGGCAGTTCTAAAGTGGGAGAAGCCCACAAATGTGACCGAAATTCGAAGTTTCTTAGGCCTCGCAGGGTATTATAGAAGGTTTATTGAAGGATTTTCTACAATAGCATCGCCTCTGACCAAGTTGACTCGTAAAGAGGTAAGGTTTAATTGGTCAAAGGAATGTGAGGAGAGTTTCCAGGAGTTGAAAAGAAGGCTTACATCAGCCCTCGTTTTGGCCCTTCCTCCTGGAACAGAAGGGTTCATTGTTTTTAGTGATGCCTCAAACAGGGGTTTGGGATGCGTATTGATGCAACGTGGGAAGGGGATCGCATATGCTTCCAGACAGCTAAAGCTGCATGAAGTGAATTATCAGGTCCATGACTTGGAACTTGCAGCAGTAGTATTTGCCTTACGAGTATGGAGACATTACTTGTGATGATTTTTGAGTAGGCAGCGTCTCAGTTTTCGTTGATGATTTCTGAGTTGGCAGCGACTCGGTTTTCTTTGATGAATTCTGATCAACAGGAGATGTTTGCATTGTCGAATCCATACGTCAGCCGTGGAACCAGTTTTGTTGATGATTTCAAAGGTACAACGACAATATTTCGTTGATGATTTCTGAATCGGCAGCGACTCAGTTTTTGTTAATGATTTTTGATCCCACAGGGGTTGCTTGCGCTGTCGAATCCATGCGTCACCCGTGGAAGCAGTTTCGTCGATGATTTCTGAGGCGGCAGCGACTGAGTTTTTAGTACTGATTTTTGAGGCCATAAGGGTTACTTGCACTGTCGAATCCATGCGTCTCCTGTGGAAGCAGTTTCGTCGATGATTTCTGAGGCGGCAGCGATTGAGTTTTCAGTACTGATTTTTGAGGCCACAGGGGTTGCTTGCGCTGTCAAATCAATGCGTCACCCTTGGAAGCAGTTTCATTGATCATTTCTAAGGCGGTAGAGACTCAGTTTTCAGTACTGATTTCTGAGGCCACAAGGGTTGCTTGCGCTATTGAATCAATGCGTCACCCTTGGAAGCAGTTTCGTTGATGATTTCTGAGTAGGATGGGAATACGTTTTTGTTGATGATTGTTGAGCCCACAGGGGCTGATTGCGCTGTCGAATCCATGCACCACCCATGGAAGCAATTTCATTGATGATTTCTGGGTCGGCAGCGACTATGTTTTCGTTGATGATTTCTGAGTCAACAGGGGATGTTTGCGCTGTCGAATCCATGCGTCAACCGTGGAACTAGTTTTGTTGATGATTTCTAAGGTAGCAGCGACAAAGTTTTCGGTAATGATTTTTAAGTCGGCAGCGACTCAGTTTTCGTTGATGATTTCTGAGTCGGCAGCGACTCGGTTTTCTTTGATGAATTCTGATTAACAGGAGATGGTTGCACTGTCGAATCCATGCATCAACCGTGGAACCAGTTTTGTTGATGATTTCAAAGGTACAGCGCCAATGTATGTTTTGTTGATGATTTCTGAGTCGGTAGCGACTCAGTTTTCGTTGATGATTTTTGATCCCTCAGGGGTTACTTGCGCTGTCAAATCCATGCGTCACCCGTGGAAGCAGTTTTGTCGATGATTTCTTAGCCAGCAGCGACTGAGTTTTTAGTACTGATTTCTGAGGCCACAGGGGTTGCTTGCGCTGTCGAATTAATGCGTCACCCTTGGAAGCAGTTTCATTGATGATTTCTGAGGCGGCAGAGACTCAATTTTCTTTTATGATTTCTGAGTCAAGAAGGCATGTTTGTGCTGTTGAATCCATGCGTTAGCTGTGGAAACACTTTATTGATGATCTGAGTCGGCAGCGACTCAGTTTTCTTTGATGATTTCTGAGCCCACGGGGGCTGTTTGCGCTGTCGTTTCCATGCGTGACCCGTGAAAGCAGTTTCGTTGATGATTTCTGAGTAGGACGGGACTTCGTTTTTGTTGATGATTGTTGAGCCCACAGGGGCTATCTGCGCTATCGAATCCACATGTTAGACGTCGAAGCAGTTTTGTTGATGATTTCTGGGTCGGCAACGACTCTGTTGTCGTTGATGATTTCTGAGTCAACAAGAGATGTTTGCGCTGTCAAATCCATGCGTCAGCCGTGGAACTAGTTTTGTTGATGATTTCTAAGGTAGCAGCGATAAAGTTTTCGGTGATGATTTTTTATGCCATAAGAGTTGTATGCGCTGTCCAATCCACGTGTCAGTCGTGGAAGCAGTTTCGTCGATGATTTCTGAGTCGGTAGGGAATAAGTTTTTAGTACTGATTTCTGAGGCCATAGGGGTTGCTTGCGCTGTTGAATCCATGCGTCACCCGTTGAAGCACTTTTGTTAATGATTTCTGAGTCAGCAGAGTCTTAGTTTTTGTTGATAATTTGTGAGTCAACAACGGCTCTTTGCGCTGTCGAATCCATGTCTCAGCCGTGGAAACAGTTTCGTTGATGATTTCTGAGTCAGCAACAACTCAGTTTTCGTTGATGATTTCTGAATCGGCAGGGACTCGGTTTTCTTTGATGAATTCTGATCAACAGGAGATGTTTGCACTAACGAATCCATGCGTCAGCTGTGGAACCAGTTTTTGATTATTTAAAAGGTATAGCGCCAATGTTTCGTTGATGATTTCTGAGTCCGCAGCGACTCAGTTTTCGTTGATGATTTTTGATCCCACAGGAGCTGTATCCGCTGTCGAATCCACGTGTCAGTCGTGGAAGAAGTTTCGTTGATTATTTTTGAGTCAGCAGCGACTGATTCTCAGTACTGATTTCTGAGGCCACAGGGTTGTTTGCGTTGTCGAATCCATGCGTCACCCGTAGAAGCAATTTCGTTGATAAATCTTTTGATTTTTCACAAAGATAAATCCTTTCAAGAATCTTTGAATTTTACCAATAGGTAGGTTGCCTAGTACAACTATACCATTTCAAAAAAATCTTTTGATTTTTCACAAAGATCATATTTTTCTTTACAAATTCTATCTCTTTTCTTTTGAGTGTGCCTTTGAGCCCTTATCTCCTAAATAATGCACCTTTAAGCCCTATCTCATTTATTTTTCAGTTCGCCTTTGAGCCTTCATCTCCTAGATAGTGCACCTTTGAGCCCTATCTTTTTTCTTTTTCAGTGTGTCTTTGATCCCTCATCTCCTAGATAGTGCGCCTTTAAACCCTACCTCTTTTCTTCTGAGTGTGTATTTAAGCCCTCATCTCCTAAAAAGTGTGTCTAGAAGCCTTATCTTTTTCTTTTTGAGTGAGCCTTTGAGCCCTTATTTCCTAGATAGTGTACCTTTAAACCCTATTCTTTTTCTTTCAAGTGCACTTTTTAGCCCTCACAAGAAGATAGTGCACCAGTAATTAGTACTTACAAGTGCATTTTTATCAAGGTTTTATATCATCATTTTGCACTTGAAGTATCAATAACTCTTTAACTAAACCATGTTTTATAATAACAAGTCTGATAATATAAGATAGCTTTAATTTATGGTAAATACTCATTTTAAATGCAGAAATATCTCACAATTCAAATGATTAATTGATGTGATTAACTATTGAAAATGAAAGGACAAAGAAAAGGCTAAGTTTAGAAAAAAGATGTTGATTCAATTCAAATTGGAACAATGTTCAATCATTGGGTCATATCTGGAGTTGTAGATCTTGGATTTCAGTTTGGTTTACATGGGTAGAAAGCTAAGAAATAGGCCTACAATGTTCATGAAGAGTTGAAGACCCAAATCTGCTGTTTGCAAATTCAAAGCTTGGCCACAAAAGAGAAGTCAGAATCTCTCCTACAATCCAGCCCAAACACTACTCCGCATTTTACCCATATCTGGAGTTCTAGAAGGCAAAATGATGTCAAATTTGGTGGGTGGAAAAATAAGACAATTTCCAACAACTTTCATGCGGACCACTTGCTCAAGTGTTGATGTTAGCTATGACATTTCATCCAGACAAGAGCTTGAGGACTATCGACCACGTCCACAAGAAGCACTACTCAGTCTTTTAGCCATATCTCGATCTGTAGTGATCCAAATGCTCTGATATTTTGTGAATGGAAAGTGGAGATAATTTCCAACAACTTTTATGAGGAACACTTTGCCAAATTCTGATTATATCAATGTCATTTCATCCGGCCAAAATGCTTGAATGCTGCTGTCCACCAAGTCCACTAAATCAATATTTGGCCACTACATCAATAATCAATTACCAAATGAATAGTTCTGAATTTTAGCCTATAAAAGGAGGCATTTGTCATTCATTTAGGCATATTGGTTTTCAAATCAAGATCATTTTCTTGCTTGCTCTCTCTTTGTAATGTTCAAGTTTTATTTCATGTTATATTTTCATTAATCTCTTGTTTATGCTTTTCATTTCCTTTACTACTCTTAGTTAACTTATATCATAATTATGTTCTTATTTTGTTTATTTATGTTCTTCTTCTTCATTATATCTAGCTAAGTTGATTATGTCAAGGTGAAAAGGTTTCATTAATGGTGTTAGAATATGTATAATATAAACTCAACATGGACTTTAATGTTTATATCCAAGAAAGTTTGTTATTAATATATCTTATATTTTTATCTTATAAATTCTTAATACCTTGCTTGTTAAATGATTAATCTAGATTTGTATTGTATAACACTTGGTACAATAAATGCTTGATTCTTCATAGTCTTCGGCCAACATCGTTGTTATAAGAGGAACTTGATTTGTTGTTAACATAAGTTAGCATCATGAATTCCTAACAATATTTAAAAGTATGGTGTTACTAAAATAAGATAATTAATATGATCATGCTTCTTCCTTTTATTCTCTTCCAACACGTGCATGAGAGTTTGGTCACATACATTAAGTGGTAGACTTTGTAGGGTATCTTCATCATTTTCAGAAAATATAGCCGAAAAAGATAATCAGTCGCTTCATAATGAGAATAATGAGAATAATCATGTGAGAACACTTAGAGACCACATGAATCCCACAAGAACAAGTGCACCCTCATGCATAGTTTTTCCTCCTGATGCATCTCATTTTAATTTTAAGTCAAACATTATTCAACTTTTACCTTCTTTTCATGGCTTAGATTTAGAAAATCCATACTTGCATTTAAGAGAATTTAAAGAGGTCTGTAACACCTATAATGACTTAAATTGTAGCATGAACACCATTAGATTTAAACATTTTTCCTTTTTCATTAAAAGATAAAGCTAAAACATGACCACAAAATTTGAGACCAGGATCTATTCGTGCTTGGGATGAAATGCAATAACAATTTTTAAAGAAGTTTTTTTCCGTCTCACAAAACAAACTCTTTCAAAAGACAAATCATCACTTTCACTCAAAAACCAAGAGAAACATTTTACCATTGTTGGGATAGGTATCGAGACTTGCTTAATACTTGCCCTCATCATGGTTTTGAAACATGGAGATTAGTTTCACATTTTTATGAAAGGTTAACACCTAGGATAGGCAAATAGTTGAACTGATGTGCAAAGGAACTTTTGAAGATAAAGATCTTAATGAAGCAATAGAGTACCTAGACTTGCTAGCTGAAAATGCTCAAAATTGGGACACTACATGCACTTATGAGGCACCACATAAAACCCAACCTCATACATCTAGTGGAGGTACGTACAACCTCAGGGAAGATCATGACCTCCAAACCAAGTTTGCATCTTTAACTAGAAAAGTCGAGGCACTAGAATTGAAAAAGAGTGGTCAATTAAAATTTGTTCAAGACATTGTGTGTCAAATCTGTGAAACCAATGACTGTCCAACTTTGCCTTCTTTTAAGGAATGTCTCCATGAACAAGCTCATGTTTTATATAGTTTCCAAAGGCCCAGTCATAACCCATACTCGCAAACATACAACCATGGTTGGAGAAATCACCCAAATTTCAGTTGGAAGAGTGATAACAATAATGCACAAACTTCACCGCCACCGTTTCAAGCACACCATAATTTCCAAAATTCTCATGGATATGCACCTCCTTATGCTCCACCTCTTAGAAGAAATCTTGAGGAAACATTGCATGCATTCATTGAAAAGCAAGAGACAATCAACATTCAACTTGCTCAAAGCATGACAGATTTTAAAGATACTCTTGCAAAGTTCACATCTGCTCTTAGTTTTTCGAATGGGTGATGATGGAATAGTGATGTTGGGGCAACGTATGTATATGCCTGACAACCAAGCCCTTAAACAAAAGTTACTATGAGAAGCTCACGAGTCTAAGTTCACTGTACATCCAGGTAGTACTAAGATGTACCAGGATATGAAGCAGTACTACTGGTGGCCAAATATGAGAAAAGAAGTGGCTGGTTACGTGGCAAAGTGTAGTATTTGCCAACAAGTAAAAGTAGAACACTGAAAACCGGCAGGGCTGTTACAACCATTACCAATCCCTAAGTGGAAGTGGGAGATGATCACAATGGACTTTGTGTCTGGACTACCTAGAGGAAAGATGGGAAATGATGCAATCTGGGTCATTGTGGATCGACTAACTAAATCTGCCCTTTTCCTACCAGTAAAGATGACAGATCCAGTCGACAATTTGGCTAAGATTTTATGTGAACAAAGTTGTAAGGCTTTATGGAGTCCCAATATCAATTGTTTCAGACCGAAACCCAAGATTTACTTCACGTCTCTGGCCGAGCATACAACGTGCCTTGGGGACAAATTTGAGTATCAATACTGCCTTTCATCCGCAGACTGATGGCCAATCTGAGTTATTCAGATCTTAGAAGATTTACTTAGGGCATGTGCTTTGGAATTTGGTGAAACTAGGAGGAGCACCTGTCACTAGTAGAATTCAAGTATAACAACAGTTCTCAGACAACAATTAGAATGGCCCCTTTTGAAACTCTTTATGGCAGAAAGTGTAAGACACCCTTGTGTTGGGAAGAAGTTGGGGACAGAAAGCTGTGTGGAGCGGAATTAATACAAATCACTACTGAAAAAGTGAGGATCATTAAGGATCGAATGAAAGTGGCTCAAGATAAACAGAAGAAGTATGCAGATATTCGAAGAAGACCACTTGAATTTTGTCCTGGAGATTAAGTATTTCTGAAGGTAGCTCCATGGAAGCACATGCTGAGATTCAGCATGAAGGGGAAGTTAGCTCCGAGGTTAATTGGACCATTCGAAATCCGAAAACGTATTGGACCTGTAGCTTATAAAATAAACTTGCCCTCACAGTTGGCCAAGGTTCACAATGTATTCCATGTTTCTTTGCTGCGAAAAGCCGATGTAGACTTTTCGAGAGTGTTACCTCAACTGCTAGTGGAGGTAAAAGAAGACTTAACACTTGAGGTAAGACCGATAAAGATACTCGACTGGGGCGAGAAAGAACTTCATAATAAGAAAGTTCCTATCATCAGAGTCTTATGGCGAAGCTCACAAATTGAGGAAGAAACATGGGAGAGAGAATCAGAAATGAGACGAAAATTCACCAACTTGTTTATAAACTCAGGTACATCACTTAAATTTCGAGGACAAAATTTCTATTAAAAGGAGAGAATGTAAACCCCGGGAAAAAATAATAAATAAATAAAAGTGAAGAAATTCATGTATATGATTAAATAAAAACAGAAATTCATAAATTTTTGAATATAAATTTCCGGGCGAAATAATTCGAGACATTATAATAAACCCGGTACTGTTGAGAGTTAGATTTAATTAAAGAAAATAATGCACTTAAAGGAAAAAGGGGGTCTAAATGTAAATAAGGGAAAATATAGAGTATAAATACTCTCTCCTCATCAAAAAAAATCTGTAGGAACCATAAGGAGAGAAAATAGGGAGTTTTATACCCATTCTCGAGAAATCAAGAGAGAAAAACTAAAATTTTAAGAACCCATCCAAGATTAAGAGAAAGATGGGATAAACACTTGAGAGCAAAGAATTATCAAGAAATTGAACAAGAAGAAAAGACAGGAGGGGAATTGAACAAGAAGAAAAGAAAAGAGGGAGTTGAGAATCTTCAATTGGTTGAAGATCAAAATCTTAATTTGTACCGGGTAAGGTAATCTAAACATGATCTTAAAAAAAATATTTTTTTTTAAATTCGATAAAGAATTGATGCCTTGATATTGAATCATAGGTTAGGGTTCTTAGACATAAATGGGGGAAAAAGTACTTATTGTTGATATGAAGTTAATTCATGAGTGTGGTATGTAGTTTATGAAAGAATTGTGTGAAGGGAAGGGGAAGACGAGTCTGGACAAACTTGTCTCCTAACTTTTGATGAGATGTCGGGTAGGAGGATGAGGGGATTAGGATCGGGTTCCCATAGAAATTATAGATTTGAATGTTGCCTAACCAAGGAAACTGGTCTTGCTCAATTTGGAAATGTAGAACTCCAGTTATGGGTTACCAACTAAGACCGAGTCGTGATTGATTATGTAGGGCAGTAGGACAAATTAGTAAATGAACAATTTTGACTATCTTGGAGGCAAAACTGGGTTCTCCTCCCTCAGAGAACTAGTAGCCTCGTGTCTTAGCTTTCCAACGAGATCAATCTCAGTTAAAATGGAGTTTTTGAACTTTAGATATAGTTAAAAATCTGATGAGTGTTCAAACAGTAACAGTTGGAAATTGGACAGTAACAATTCAAAGTTGGACAGTAACAGTTGGAAATGGGACAGTAACAATTCAAAGTCAAACAGTAACAGTTGGAAAAGTCAGACAGTAATAGTTCAAAGTCAGACAGTAACGGTTGAAAAAGTCAGACAGTAACAATTCAAAGTCAAACAGTAACAGTTGGAAATTGGACAGTAACAGTTCAAAGTTAGACAGTAACAGTTCAAAGTTAGACAGTAACAGTTGGAAATTGGACAGTAAACAATTCAAAGTTAGACAGTAACAATAGACTTTCATGTTAATACTATAAATAAGAATATAAAAGAATTGAGTCATACGAACACTTGTGTATTGAGATATTAACTCTGAAAATATACATGATATATGTATGTATGTTATTATGAGGAAATGAACATGTATAGAAAGTAACATATGAGTAATGGATGAATATGAATTCTCTATAATATCGGCTTGAAAGAATCATAACAAAAAAAAAACATCCTTGTGATTTAGGAGGAGCAACCAGGATTGGATCTTCTGTTAGGGGAGGTCGCGAGACAGGCGAAGCAGGTACGTGATTTTCCCTCCTATTTGCACTTATACAATTTAGAATCCTTCTGGTGAATGCAATTATAATAAATATCGTGTTCAATATAAATAAAGCCTATTGTATTTACAAGATTAGTTTCGACTAATGGCATATGTGATAGGATTGCCGGGATATGATTTACATGATTAGTTTTGGCTAATGGCATCCGTTATGGGATTGCCGGGATATGATTTACAAGATTAGCTTCGGCTAATGGCATCCGTGATAGGATTGCCGGGATGTGATTGTCGGGATGTGATTTACATGATTAGCTTCGGCTAATGGCATCCGTGATGGGATTGCTGGGATATGATTTACATGATTAGCTTCCGCTAATGGCATCCGTAATGGGATTGCCGGGATATGATTTACACGATTAGCTTGCAAGGTCACCCAGTTTATGCAAGTAAATAAGATTATTCAATTAAGAATATACAAATGGGTGTTAATTGGGTTTAAAAGATTTACAAGCAAAATATAAGTTCTTTGTTAGAATTCTCATGGATTCGATAGAAAGTTAATACTTCATTCGTATTCATTACATGAGCATACATATATTCTTTATCAATATAATGGTATGTTTATTTATGTAACAGGTCCATCAAACATCCATGAAGATCATTAGTTTAGGACTCTACTTTGCAAAACTTATATAAATATTTAACTTAAAATAAAAGGAAATTAACGTGTTTATGTAGTATACTTTTGTGCAAACCTTGATGTATTTATAAAAGTTCAGCTTAACATGTAGTATTTTAGTTATCTTGTAATTAACCCTTTTGAAATATTTAAGAACACTTCTTATATTGTAAATACTTTCTTTACATGTTAGTATTCCTTTTCCTTTAAATTTTATGATATAATGTGTTGGACTATGTTCATATTGAACTTGAACTTACTCGTAGGATATATATATATATATATATATATATATATATATATATATTGTGTGGATTGTATAAGGTGTGGAATTATGAGGTTTGATATAAGGTCCGGAATTAAGGGACCTTGTGATGATGGGTCGTTTG
>Ga0325414_1001076_pt1 | contig 25333 bp, 8 predicted proteins | sample PopdelMetagenome_8_FD_206183 | JGI IMG/M metagenome (GOLD analysis project Ga0325414, IMG submission 206183) | Populus deltoides microbial communities from Bellville, Georgia, United States - Leaf-PdKOR-R3 | ecosystem: Host-associated > Plants > Phyllosphere > Phylloplane/Leaf | place: USA... | reverse complement strand
TTTGCACCTCTTATCCATCTTATTAGCTAATATGATGTTTTTAATTTGAATTATTGTATTTGTTTTTTTAGATAATTACAACAAGGAAGAAAGGGATATATACCATTAATTAATTAATTGACGTGGTAAAGAGAAGGAGGAAGAGGTGGATACAATTTTTTATTTCATCTCATCGTCTAGCCGCCATCTATCAATGTCATGTGAAATGAAGAAAACACTAATCGAGGTAGGAATATGCACGCACCTTCTTTTAATACTTCGTTGGATAGTTCCGCGTGTAAATTAGGTCCCATGAAATCCGACGGCCGGGGGACGTGCATGCAACCGGAACCCAGGAATAGCTGTGCCATGAACCCAGACTTTGCTGCCTATGAATCATAGAAGGGTGACGCAGCCTCTGAATTGAGTGGTTTCCCTTGTCAAAAGACGGCACGAAAACCACCTGGAAGGTGTGGATGTGCATGTCTGCCTGGTAAAAAAGATATAAATGTGATATAAAGACCAATTATTTGACTAAAGTATGATAGAAAAAAGCGTTAAATACATAGGATGTGGTCCTTGAGACCGACTCCAATTCAATGAATGGGGATCGTCGTTCATGGCCTGGATGCTAGTGGGGAACAAAAGGACATTAAGTTTTTTTTTTGTTTTTTTTTAATGTTTTTGTCATTTTGAGTTTTTTTTTTGTTGGAAATGATATGGAAGCTGATACTTAAAAAATATTAAATTTAAGCTTCATAGTCACTGCTGCAAAATATAATTAAAGTTAGATCACATAAAAAATTAATATTACTAGATTTAATTTCATCGAGAACTGTTAATTAAACCACTAATTTGATACTTTAAACTGATCACATTAATTACCATGATCTAATTTGATATGATTTTAAAAGAAAGAAGAGCAGCACCATGGTCTGAATGGTGGGGTAGATTTGGAGCCTTGTTTTTTTTTTTTAATGACAAGTGGGCTTTTTTAAATTACAATCCAAATTGATTAATAAAAAATATTTTATAATTTTTAAAAAATTAGCTTAATTTTTAAGAAAGTATTTTTTTAAATGAAAAACACTTTTTAAAAGTTGCGAAAAAAATAATAAAAAATTAATTATATAAAATTTAATTCTTAATTTTTTTATTACTATATATTTTGTTTTGAATTTTTATTATTATTTTTTTCAATTTTGTCCCTTATAATTTGATTTTAATATCAACTTTGATTCTTATTTATTTTATTGTTATTTGTTATTTTTTTATTTTTTTATTCAAATTTTTTATATATCAGATTGTTAAAAAAATTATAAAATTAATTTTTTTTAATTTCATTATTTTTCAATTTTTTTATCAGTAAGATTTTATTTAATTATTTTTTTAAAAAAATATTAATAAATTATTTTTCACAACATAACCAAACACTAAAAATTATCTTCCAATTTATTTTTTATTGCAATACTAAATATCAAAAGATTATTTATTTTTCAAAATATTATTTTCTATAAAAACAGCTATTTTCCGCGAACAAACGTGGCAATTCACCATGGTATCTTGACAAAATGGAAGGAGGCAAGGTGGTCTAAACGGCACCATATAATTTTGATTCGTCGCGCACAGACGACGGCTACGCGTGTGAACCAGTCAAAGGACTGGATCATGTCATGGGAGACCCCAGTACAGATCCCGGAAGCCGCAATCATACTTAACTCGGAGAAGGGTCATGCTCGAGTCAGAGAGCAGGCATTAACTTTTAATGATTTATGGTATTTTGTGATATCTTTTGTACTCGTAATTCACTGGATCCTTTTTTTGTTTTCCTAAATTAGTGTATTATTTTATCCATTTTCTACCTGTATATATTATTCCTAGAATTTCCAATTTTTAAAAATAGACATGATTCTTTTTTTAATGGTAAAAGTAGGATTTTGACTCCATACGCTCCATAAAAAATAAAAACAAAATCAATCAACACAAAAAAAACTAAAATAGAAAGGGAAATCCGTGTCCATTTAATTCGCACGGGGCCACATTTCACTTCTCATTCACATTTCATGCACGTGCATTACACTGTTCATTTTTTAACTCCATTTTGGTTGAACTTATTTTCTATTTGATTGCATCCATTTTTATCCCTCTCAACAACCAATTTCTTATAATTTACATCTGAGAGTCAAAATTCTAAGTGAGAGGACTAGAGTGTAAACAATGAAGAAACCAAGTGGCTAGTTATAACTATGTGCATAGAAGTTTTTGTTTGTCCGGAACTTTTATTTTCATTGTTTTTAGTACTTCTATTCTAGCTCTTGAGATTTAGTTTTCAATCCAAACCTTTATTTTATTCATATTTAAATATTTGGGATTGAAAGACCAGGGAGAAGATGAAAAACAACGAATAGAGAGAAAATGTTTGTTTGAACACATTCCAGCCATTTATGTATTGTTTAGGGATGTAGCGAGTTGTTTTTACATTATTTTTTATTTGAAAATATATATTAAAATAATATTTTTTACAACAATACATAAAAACTATCTAGAGATATATTAAAAAATAATTTGAAGTGAAAAAAATCACCTCAGATTATTTTTTCAAAAGTGTTTTTTAATTGTAAAAAAAAACACTTTATAAATGTCAAATTTAGTATCAACGAGTGAGTTCAGTTGTTGTGGTTTTTTTCATCAATAATACCGGAAAAATCACATGCACACTCATAAAGTATTTTTAGATTTTTTTTTTTTTATAGAGATTTGAGGTTGTTTTGGGATTTGTAAAGACGCGATCAAGGGACTATATAAGCTGTAACGTAATGTATCGAAGAAGATTTGATTTGAATGGGTGAAGTAGGGAAATGGTGAGCACCTGGTTTAAAAAAGGAAACCAATTTAATAATTCAACACTATGGTCATTTGCATAAAAGCATTGCACAAGAAATGTGTTGAGATTTGATGCGTGGATAATCGACGGAATTGATTATTTTCCACGTTTAAATCTGATTTGTTTCCCTGGTCCGTAAAATACAAATCAACACGTCGGATTCTCTGTACATCTCTGGATTTTTTATTATAATGTCCGGGAATGTAGTACAAATTATGTTTGTTTAAAATTTAAATTTATTTTTATTTAAAATAAAGTTTTTAAAATATTTTTAAATTATTTTAATACATTTCTAAACATAAAATACTTTAAATCATTACCGTCACCCGATTTGAATCAAACTGTACCAGCTGCTTCACATTTCTGCTCGTTACTATTACTATTCCAAGAAACAAGAGGCTTTCTGGCACGATTTTCTTGTGCTCGGTCAATTTGTTTGATTCACCGGACTACAAATTTAATTCAATTGAGTCCCTATACTCCACACTTCATGAATAAGATGGGACTCTCTTCCAGCAACACCTTGCATGCTTGACGCCTCCTCATTCGATCCCACTCGACATAAAATCTCGTGTGGCAATTTTAAATTTGACGAGGAAAAAAAACTACAAAGCAATAGTCTCACAACTAGAACTGATAATCAATATTTTTACGATCCCGGATTGAATGGAAAATTAACACACTTAACAAGCAATATATGATCATTAATGGTAATAAATCATTTATTTATTTTTTTTAAATATATTTTGTCAAAATTATTTTTTATTTATATCTGGATTAATACCTATTCTCTCTCTCTTTTTTTTAGAACCTCTTTTAAATAACATTTATTTTTCATTAACTTGTATGCATTTAATTTTTTAAAAGCTTTTTTCAATCTGTATATAGTCTTTTCTAGTCTTTTGTACATACAAAATGTATTTTTGAAAATAAATTTTTTTTCAAATGATATTTCTAATTGTGCAATTTTGTATAATATTTTTGTCATTTTTATTTTATTTAATTAATTTAATATGTGTTTATTTTTATTATCATTTAATTGAATAAAAAATATTTTAATTAAAAAATTTATCAAACAGGACCAAATAAATATTCTATATTACAAAATTAAACTTATATATAATTAAAAAAATATATTAACAAATACCTTTTGATGTTCAACGAAAATTTAATCAGATCCGCATCATCTCAGCTAGCGTGTGTATGAGACGGGGAGCGGGAATTAGAGCGCCCTTCAGCTGTTTGGAGGGGAGGGATGAAAGTACGAAACTTGAAATTCATATCTTGTCGGTCCTCCACTTTAATAAAAAAAATAAAGTTAAAGTTAAATAAAAATAAAGTAGTAGTAGCTGGCAGCAAAATCTAGTGTAAATCCATCCCATGTAGTCCCCCAAGCTTTGAAATATTATCTAATCAGATCCTGTACTTTAATTTCGAGCATGACAGCCCTCATTCCTTCAATCTCTAGTCGTATCCCCTCCACAGAACACGTGTTCATCATGCGGCTTCCATTGGTTCCAGCATAAAAACTTTTAAGTGGTTGAAGGGGTCAAAAGTGACACAAATTGAAAATGCAAGGGCTTATATGCCCAAAGTTAAAGAAAACGGGATGATCATAGACAGAATTTATCCAGGAAATCACATAAAGCCAGTGAAGCAGGCAGGGCCAGGCTAGGTAAGATCTCTCAACAAACCTGACACTACTCACTCAGATCATATCACCTGCCTCTGCCTCTGCCTCCTTCACAGTCACAACCTAGCATATCTCTCGCTCCGTTCGAAATAAAACAAATTTCCTTTTTAATTTGCCGTCACTTTCACCGGCCGAAACAAACACAAAAAGCAACAGAAACTCTCTATCTCCGGCGAAACGACAACAGGAACAAGAACAGTAACAAAAAACAGTTTTGACTTCTATTAATCTCGTGAGTATCTCAGATTCTCTCTCCCCTGCCCCCGCCCGCCCCGACTTCGTTGTCAGTTCTTAGAAGATTCAAACGTAAGAAGCGAGAAAGAAAGCCTTGTTCGGGATTGATGCGGCAATAAAACCTTTTCTTTATTTTTTCTCGGAAAAAAAGACGTTGCTGTTTGGCTACTCGGAACAAAAAATCAGAATAAATAAAAAAAAAGGTCTTAAGGTATTTATTTAGCTGGCGAGGTATTGAATGCTATAATTAATAGGGGTTGGGGGGGGGGGTGTATGATACTAAAACAGAGCTGTTAGCTGCTCTTATCCGTGGGGTATTAATTACAGACAGATGTTAGTTGACCTTTTTTTTTAATTTATTTATTTAGGGTTTGGATTGCCATGTATATTACAACTCTGTCACATACATCTGCCTATCTGTCTCTTTCCGTCTCCCGTCTCTGTTTCTCAAAATTTATTGCCATTATTTCTGCTCTTAAAAGCAATCAGCTCTTTAATAAACCTTAGTTTTTCACACAGAATTTCTCTCTCTTTACTGCTTAAGGTTTATTCTCTTTCTTTGTTTTTGCCTTTACATGTCTTCAGGTTTTTTTTATTTATGGATTCCTCACTGGTAGTTAGAGGTAGATGTTGATTTGTTTATGCGTTTTCTCAATGTTTCTTTTTTTTTTCCTTTTCTTTTGCAGTGATAGGCCTTGAAAAGAGGCACTGTTCATTCTGAATCAGAAAGAAAAGAAGGGGTTCGCTTTTTTTTTTTGAAGCTGATAAAAAAGGTATGACATTGTTAATGTTTTCTTTGTTTTGATTTGTGTTATATTTTTTGTGGCGTTTATTGAGACTGTTTATGTGGTGGGATCTGGTTTCAGATCTCTTTTATTGCTTTATTTTGGTTTCTACTGATTTTCATTTTCTTTATTTCTTTTGGTTTATCACGGGACTCGAGGTAAAAGTGAAAACCCATCTGGGATTTACTCGGGATGTTTCTAGATTTCATATTTTCTTTTATTTATAATTTTTCATGGTTTTAGATCTGATCATCACTAGCTACGAAACAAAAAGAAGGTGGTGGTGTTGTACGAGGGTCATTGAGGATTTCTCTTTCTTTTCCTCTTTTTTATGTTTAAAAAATTTGGCTGGGTTGTTTTGAGCCGTGTTATTATATTTTTGTTGAAAGTTTATGGAAGCTTTTGCAAAAGTTCGAACTTTTATTTGTCCTTATTTATCATGTAGAGAACAGATTTAAAATTCCACATGGTATGCCGAAAGCTTTTGTTTGACTTTGGATTAATCTTTGTGAAGCCATTATTCTTAAATACTTTTGGATCATTTAACTGGACAACCATTAATCTTTCAACTTTAAGCTAAGAACGTAAGCTTGGATTATGATTATATTCAAGTAAGAACACTTGAACTATGTCTTTTTTCCTCTTCTGATCACAACTTTTCCTTAGACTTTCAGAATTTTTATTGAATAACTAAGCTAAGCTAGTTGCGGGTTTTCTTTTCATAATTAGTTTATGTGAGCTGCTTTGTTGATTTGTTACTTGACTTTTTGGTGGTTTTTTGTCCTAAAGTTAAAGAACGTGGTTCCCACGACAGACACATGATTGCGGAATTTGACACATTAAAGTCAAGGTTGTTTTCCACCTGTTCTGGTAGATTATCTACTAGATTCAGGCTGAATGTGGTTTTCTTTATCGTGATTTTCCCTAAACTTGTTTTCCACCTGTTCTGATCTTGTTCCCGTGTCATGTTTGCTTCATCCTATTGTTTAGATTTTGGGCTACTCCCCAAGCTTCGCATGCCTGTAAAAGTTGACTAATTACTTGTTTAGAACTTGGACAGCCTTAACTATGACCAATTTAGTTAGAAATTGATGACTGTTAGATTGCAGATTTTTTTTATGGTGCTTCTTCTGTCATTTTGAGTCGAGCATCTGTATGCCAATTTTATCTCCTTATTGTTAGTTTTCTTTTCCAAAGTTTAGTCGATTTTCCTTACCAACCTTGTTTTGGTGAGCAGGTTAGATAGCATTGCCCATGTAGTATATGTTTGAAAACAATATTCACAGTAGCTTGAATAGCTGTACATCTTCCATATCGTACAATCTATGTGAAACATGAGAATTGGTAATTACCTACTCTGCATTCTTCATCTCCATTTACGTTTTGTTTTTCATTGTTAGCTTAAGTTTGCAGTGTATGTTTCTGTTTTTCTTGAAGTATTGTAAGGAGACTTGCTACTATTTTATCCCCCGTTTATCATTCATTTTTACTTGCTGGATGGATTATTTTATCTGGAAATATACTGTCATTTAAGTTTCCTTCTACTGTGGACATTTCTAACGCTCAGATTTCAGATTTCACTGCCATTAAATATGCTCCTTGCAGAGAGTGAACGTGTTTTTTTTGCAATGGAGCCATGAGCCACGAGCCTGATTCTAGACCTGTTGAATATAATGACAATGCTCTGGATTCCATTGGACTCAAGTCTGGAAATGGGTCTGTGAAGGAAATTGAGAATGGAAAGTTCAGTGATTTGAAGGGCATGGAAGGTGATGCAGATCCATTACCGAATGTAGCACCAGTACCATCTCCTCATTCTTCACTGAAAATGGAACCATTCGAGGAGTCGGTTTTCTATATGGACAAGAGTGTTATGGTACGTGAGGTGCCAGAGTTAATAGTTTGTTACAAAGAGAATACATACCATGTCAAGGACATCTGTGTTGATGAGGGAGTTCCTTCGCAGGACAAGTTCTTGTTTGACACAGATGCACACAAGAAGAATATGTGTGAATTCTTACCTTCTGAAAGGGACATGAACAATGAGATGGTCAAAGAAAAGTCTGACCTTGATATGCTGATTCCAGAAATGCTGAAATCTTCATCAGAAAAGCAAAATGTGGATCTTCATTTGCCTGTTCCGGATGTGCTTGTATCTTCCGAAGAAAAGGGTTCGAAACATGATCTGTCCCTTGATTGTGATCCCAAACATTTAATGCCGACAGAGGAAGTAATGGATTATGGGACAAAGAAGGTTACAGATGATGCTTCCAAAGAGATTTTATCACTGAGAGATCTGCTTTCGATGTCAGAATTAGGTGCCAAGTTTACCCCAGCCAATGCTTCCTATCACAACATGGATAAAGTTGAACAACAATCTCTTCTGGTATGCACATCTTCACCAAAAATTTTTGGTTTGCTCGAAATTCACAAATAAAAAGTAAATAGAGAAAAAGGAAGCATGGCTCTATCCATTCATAGTTAATTGTTATTGAATTGCTTATTATTTATGTGTAGCATTTCTCCTCTCCTTTCTCTCTCTCTCTCTCTTTCTTTTTTTTTTTTTTTGGGGGGGGGGGTGTGTTCTGTCACCATACTGCTTGCACTGAATTGATAGAGGGTGGTGCGGATACTTGAGTGTCACAAAGTATAAGTGTGATCGCTTACATTACCCAATGGATAGACCTCTGTCCTTTTACCCTTAAATGGAAGGTGCTTGGTAGAATAGTTAATGATCATCTGGTCTGCAGCAAACTCATTGCTAGCTACTTCTCATGTAAAGGGATTGATAGGTCCTCTCCCCGGGTCCTTGCTTCAGAAAAACTATTTCAGCTTGGTTTTCAAATGCATTTGGTATAGAGGGACAGCAAAAGTTGAGGTGTTTGGTTTGGCATGTTTTGGTTTGAATGTAATGCTGTTTGTAATGGTTTGAATGCTTGCTTGCAGTGCCCGAGGGAAAATGCAATATTGGAGACAGATTCTGCCAGTGAAGAGTCTGAAAATTGCAGCGAGGAAACAATCTCGGACAATGGCCTTGAGTCAGCAACCCTGGCAATCCCTACCCAGGATCCTGCATATCAAGAAGCAGACCATGGCCACACGGAAGCAGTCTTGGTGAGTCCCACTCTTACTTCTGCAGCAGAAGAATCGGATAGCAAGGAAACAAAATTGGCAAGCCAAGCTTTGGATTCTTTTTCTGAAGAATCGACCAGTAGGATCGAGGATGAGTTACCATACAATAGCAAGACAGAGACACCAAGCATCAGTTTTGACAATGACTCTTCTGCTCCCGCTGCAAGTGCGAGAGAGTCTCCTCAGAATGGTGAATCTCAGCGTCTTGGGACTCGAATCGTGTCCAGGTTTGAAGATCCTAATGCTGAACCGCTTTCAGGTGGTCAACTTCAATATGCTGATGGAGAGTCGAGTTTCTCTTCATCGGGTCCTTTATTTGGCCTGACAAGTCACTCGGGCCCTATTGCATATTCTGGTAGTGTCTCTCTTAGATCGGATAGCAGCACAACCAGCACCCGCTCTTTTGCCTTCCCCATGTAAATAACAACCAAACTATTTCTTTCCTTTTCTATATGTATCCATATATAAAATCGGTGAGTAATGACTTGATTATGCCTATTGTTTTGCACAGATTACAGTCAGAATGGAATAGCAGTCCTGCAAGAATGGCAAAAGCTGACCGAAGACATTTCCAGAAACCTAGGAAGTGGATGCAGGGCCTTCTTTGCTGTAGATTCTGAATTCCTCTGTTTTGTCCATAGATTGAAGTGAAAAGATATATATAGACACACACACACCCACACACACCATTGAAATTTTTATTTTATGGTTTAGTTAGTAGTGCAGACATGCATCTTTCTCTTTCCTCCTCTGGCTTGGGGTCGTGCTTGAAGCAGCTCTATATTATCAGAAGTTCTGAGTTTGGGTTTCCTATTACAGATAGAATGACAAAGGTGGGGCTCGAATAGTTCTCGCCCCTCTTGCTTCTACATTGGTGAGATTTATTAAGATCCAAGTTTTACATTTTTCGCGTATGACCATTATCGTTTCTCATAAAATGGCCCCCTATAAGTACTCTGTGAAGATCCTTAAATTTGATCTTGTAATTTTTTAAATTCATAAGCTAGATCCACTATAAATTCACCCTACCCTATTATATGGCTACTTTGCTAGTCATTAAAAGAGGACAGTAACCTCCATGAGTTAGTGGAGGTGCTGGAGGATATTAATTATATAGGGCTCTTGGAGATCCATGACCATATACCAACTCCTTTTTCATTTTATATATATATATATATATATATAACTCCTTTTTCATTGCATATTCTTCCCGATCACCTTTTTTTCCTTTCCGTGGAAAAAGTAAACCTTTCTTGAATACGGTATACTTTATCGAAAGATCTTGGCTAAATTCAAAAGGTATCCAAAATTAAACAAAAAAGGAGAGCTAGCCTTTTCATGGATCGATCCCAGAGGCACGTGCATGGTCTTTGAAAAACGGAAAACCGCCTCTTCGATCCATTTCATGCGGTGTTTGACGTCGGAGATGTAGAAGATGGTTTGGTAAAAAGAAAAAAAGGCACGGGGGGTTTGTAGTTAACAATGGCTTCATTTAGCATTACTAACCTCTATATATAAATTATTATATTTTTTTTACTTGAACTAGCCTCTTTTTCAAGGGCGAGAGGGGGGTGTCTTGGAATAGTTTTTTCTTTCAAGGATGGCTCCATCCTCGGAGGTCATGGAGGCTTCGTCCACCGTAACCTGAAGAAAGATCAAATCCTCATCTTTATATAGGTTAAAAGCTTAACATTCAAGCTGTTAGCAACTGATTACTCAAATGTTTAAATAACACAAGATCTTCCCCTTCCCATTCCTATTCAATGTGATTCTAACACCCCAAATGCGCATACACTACCAGTCTACCACCCACAAAACCTGGCCTTATTTTGATGCCCTAAAAGGGAAACTGGTCTGTTTGTAGCTTGACTCTGGGAGGATAAAGATTACTGGGCCAATACGTTAACGTATTTGAAACAGTCACTTGGTGGGGTACCCTGATGAGGCAAGAGGAACATGACTGACTTGTTGCGTGATTCAATGATAAATTAGCTGGCTACAATTTCTTTTCAGCTAAGAATGAGAGAGGAGTGAGTTATCAGTCACCATGAAATTATCAAATATTATTCTCTCTGCTGAGAAAAAGAAAGCTCAGGCAGTTCTTTATTCAGAACAGATGCTTCTTGTGCGCATGAGCTGTGTTAAATCCTAGATTGATTCGTAGTTGTATATATATAGGAAACAAATAACTTTCCTACTTATCTACTCTGTATTTTTTTCTATTCTGTCTCTGAATTGTAACTATATATATTGCCTCCTGTGGAGAAGAATAAAGAAGCGAAGTAATATTACAGAAACCCTATTGTTTACATGGTATCAGAGCAGACTCAATTCCAAAGACGTCTGCAGTAAACAAAATCGAATACGAACCTCGAATCCCTTCTCCTACGAAAAAAAAAAAAAACCGTATCAAGCTGCTGTTCTTATTCTACAAAACAGAATCCTCTATATTTCTGAAACGTAACTCACAAGCTATTTGCTTTCTTCTTCATCTGGTATTCCTTTTCTTCTATGGCTGCAGACATGTCAACTGCAATTGTTCCAACACCAACACAGCAGATTATTGTACATCAAGATAATTCTACCTTCCCAACCGGAATCATCCTTGATGAGACCAACTATTCATTATGGTCTCAACTCATGGAGATGCGTATAGGGGCTCGCAACAAAGCTGGATATCTCACTGGAGAAACAACAAAACCAGACGTTGGAGATCCCAATCTTGGAGCATGGATTACTGAAAACCACAGAGTAAAAAGTTGGCTCATTGACGCAATGAGTCCAGCATTAATGCAACGATTTATTCGCCTGTCTACAGCCAAAGAAATATGGGAAGCCCTATCAAAAACATTCTATGATGGATCAGATGAAACCTGTATCTTTGAATTGAACCAAAGATCTTTCTCTACCAAACAGAATGGTCGCCCATTATCAACTTACTATAATAAACTTGTTGCCATCTTCCAAGAAATTGATCACAGAACGAAATCTCAGGAAGGAACAGTTGAAGGGGTAATTCAGTTGCACTCCGCAATGGCTAGGCTTAGAGTTCATATTTTTCTGAGTGGACTTGATTCTGAATTCAATCAGGTTTGTGGTGAAATCTTGCGCAAAGATCCAAAACTTGATTTGGAGAACACATACGCATATGTCAGGAGAGAATACCAGCAAAGACAAACCATAGGAAGCTATCATCCAATCTCTGAGAATTTAGCTATGCTAACCAACACTCCCCGACAAGGATCATCATATGAATCAGCCAGCAAACAAAACACTCAATTATCTAGAAAGGTTAACAACCTGGTCTGTGCTCATTGTGGGGAAAAAGGTCATTCACAACAACGATGCTACGAGATTATTGGCTATCCAGAGCGGTGGGATTTCTCAAAGAAACCTCGGAAAAAGATCTCTACAAAAGCCATGACAACAGCCACAGAAGATCAACAGCAGCCTACAGCAAATATTGCTCATCCTGGTAAAGTTGGTAAAGTATCTGTATTCCCTACACATTATAAGGATAAAACTTGGATTGTTGATACAGGTGCATCTGAACATATGACGAGAGACGTTAAACAATTACAATCCATACTCCCTTCTTCTCAATCAGTTATTTCCACAGCCAATGGCAGTACCTCCCATGTTACTGGGGAAGGATCTGTTATTTTGTCAAATACACTCACACTAAATACTGTCCTTGTTGTTCCTTCTCTTGAATATAATCTGTTATCTGTTAGCCAAATTACATCTACTCTTCATTGTACTGTAACGTTTTGGCCCTCCTTTTGTGTCTTTCAGGACATTCTAACCCGGAAGATTCTTGGTTATGGTGTTAGACGGGGCAAACTCTACTACTTGGAATTAACAGACAATGGAGAATCAAAAATCAGTCAGGCAAATCTTGTTAGTAGCAGAGACAAGGCTCGGACAGTTATATGGCTATGGCATCGTAGATTAGGACATCTTTCTTTCGGTTATCTAAAGAAACTACAACCAGTACTCTTTTCTGGTATTAATGAATTGGATTTTCATTGTGATACATGTGAACTGGCTAAAAGTCACCGTATCTCTTATTCCCCAAGTTTGAATAAAAGTTCAGAACCATTTGAGGTCATTCACACTGATGTTTGGGGTCCTGCAAAGGTTCCTGCAATTTCTAGCGCTCGTTATTTTGTGACCTTTATTGATGAATGCACAAGAATGATTTGGGTATCCTTACTTGTACATAAGAATGATGTATGTCTAGCTTTCCAGACATTCCACAGAATGATACAAACTCAGTACCAAAAACAAATTCGTGTGGTGCAGTCTGATAATGGCACCGAGTTTGTAGCTGCGTCTCTTGGGAACTTTCTGCGCAGCCATGGAATTCGCCATCAGACCTCATGCACCTATACTCCACAACAGAACGGATTAGCTGAGCGGAAAAATCGACAACTATTAGAGGTAGTGCGTGCTTCCCTCTTTGGTATGAACATGCCAAAATTCTATTGGGGTGAGGCTGTGAAATCTGCTGCTTATATCATCAACAGAACACCCTCCCGGGTCCTAGATTTTCAAACACCCTTACAAAAGTTGCAATCCTTACTCCCAGTTCCCCATTTTCCCAACCTTGAACCCCGAATTTTTGGTTGTACCGTGTTTGTTCACATCCCAAAAATCTTACGTAACAAACTTGATCCATGTGCAAAACGTTGCGTATTTGTTGGCTACTCTGATCTTCAGAAAGGATATAGGTGTTATGATCCCCATACCCGCAAGGTCCATGTGACATTGGATGCCTCCTTTCGTGAGCTCATACCTTATTACTCTGGAGGAGTCTCGAGCCATTCTCTTCAGGGGGAGAGCTTCAGTAACGAGAATGAAGATTTAATGGATAAAGGAAGTGAGGAATTTACCCAGTTAGAGACTCTGATGGATAAAATAAGTGAGGAGTCTATCTGGTTAGAAGAGAATGAACAATTGAATCCACAAGGCTGTGATCAAAGCACTGATGCCGAGAATGATTCCACACATGAGGCTCTATTTTTTCCTGATGAAGCTGCATCACCATTTGAGTTGCCCTCGTCTACACCATTCCCTGAAGAATCATCCACGAATGTTCCTCTTCAGGTAAGTCCTGAGATTAGAGAGTCTAATGAAACATATTGTCCTACAGCAAACCCCACTTCTAGATATCCACAAAGGATGAATAAGGGAATTTCGAAAAAACAATATGAACCTGATCTTACAGTCAAAACCAAATATCCAATTAATAATTATGTGTCCTCTCATAGGTTGACTCGTTCATATGCACTTACTATTAATCAACTTTCCACAGTTTCTATTCCTAGTAATGTGCAGGATGCATTGGCTAATCAAAGATGGAGAAAGGCAATGAATGAAGAGATGGAGGCTCTACAGAAAAATGATACGTGGGAACTGGTTCCATTGCCCAAAGGAATGAAGACAGTTGGATGCAGATGGGTGTTCACTGTGAAACTCAAACCAGATGGTAGTATTGACAGGTATAAAGCTCGACTAGTCGCAAAAGGATATACACAAAGGTATGGGGTAGACTATCAAGATACTTTTGCACCAGTAGCCAAGATCAATACTATTCGTATTCTTATATCTATAGCAGCAAATCGAGACTGGCCTCTGCAACAGTTTGATGTTAAGAATGCTTTTCTCAATGGTGATCTGGAAGAAGAAGTCTACATGGAACCACCACCTGGAGTTAACATCAACTTAGGTGAAGGTGAAGTCTGCAAACTGAAGAAGTCATTGTATGGACTGAAACAGTCACCTAGAGCATGGTTTGGGAGATTCTCTGCTACAATGAAGGAGTTTGGCTATAAACAAAGTAACTCAGATCATACTTTGTTTATAAAACATAACGAAGGAAGAGTAACCGCTTTAATAGTATATGTGGATGATATAGTTATGACAGGAGATGATCCACGTGAAATGAAAGCATTACAGAGGTATCTAGCTACTAAATTTGAAATGAAGGATCTCGGACACCTTAAATATTTTTTGGGAATTGAGGTGGCAAGGTCAAAGCAGGGAATATCTCTTTCACAACAAAAATATGTGATAGACCTTCTAACTGAAACTGGAATGCTTAGTTGCAAACCGGTAGAAACGCCCATGGAGATGAATCATAAGCTGGGAATTTTTCCAGATCAAGATCCAACAGACAAAGATCGTTACCAGCGATTAGTTGGAAGGCTAATCTACTTATCCCATACCAGACCTGATATAGCATATGCAGTAAGCGTGGTGAGTCAGTTCATGCATGCACCAAGTAAAGAACATATGGAAGCAGTATATCGAATCTTACGGTACTTAAAAGGTTCTCCAGGAAGAGGATTGTTGTTCACAAAAAACAGTAGTTCTAACATTGAAGGATATACAGACTCTGATTGGGCAGGAGATCAGACGACCAGAAAATCTACTTCTGGTTATTTTACGTTTGTCGAAGGTAATCTTGTCACTTGGAAAAGCAAGAAACAGAAAGTAGTAGCAAGATCAAGTGCTGAAGCTGAATTTCGAGGGATGTCTCATGGTGTATGTGAATTGATATGGATAAAGAATATATTGAGGGATTTAGGGATTGAATATACTGAACCTATGAATCTTTTTTGTGATAACAAGGCAGCTATAGCAATCGCACAGAATCCTGTTCAACATGATCGCACCAAACATGTTGAGGTTGATCGTCATTTCATCAAGGAGAAACTCGATGGAAGAATCATACAATTTTCATTTATACAATCTCAGAGTCAACTAGCTGATGTACTCACAAAGGCAGTTTCAGGAAAATCATTTCATAATATAATTAACAAGTTGGGCATGATAAACATCTATGCACCAACTTGAGGGGGAGTGTGCGCATGAGCTGTATTAAATCCTAGATTGATTCGTAGTTGTATATATATAGGAAACAAATAACTTTCCTACTTATCTACTCTGTATTTTTTCCTATTCTGTCTCTGAATTGTAACTATATATATTGCCTCCTGTGGAGAAGAATAAAGAAGCGAAGTAATATTACAGAAACCCTATTGTTTACACTTCTCTAACTTGGGGGTCGATGGAGATATATGTAGTTTTGAAAAGCAGGGAGATATACAATAATAGCTTGTTCTAACTGGTTGATCAGAAGCTCACACAGGGATTGACCCATTAGTTAATTAATGTGATACCCGTGATCATGCCCAGGCAAACCATACCATAGAGAACAAGATGTGGTCAACGGGAGCAGACCAGCCGGGAAGTGGCGTGAATGGGTCACGGTGACCGGCACGACCCATTTTTTTCACAATGGATTACACGCTCGTTGGAAGAAGACGCCCACAACACAACAAATTCTCGCCGGTTGTTCCGTGAAGCATGGAGGGGGGCGGAGACTGTTGTAAAATGCTGATAGAACAAGTGTTTTTTTTTATTTTATTAAGGTGGATCGCTAGATTAGTTTAGTTTGTGTATTTTAATTAATTTTATAAATTTTAAAGTTAATAATTATATAAAATTTTAGCAATTTTAAAATTACTTAAACTTATAATTATTAAAAAATTAAATTTAAAATCTAATTAGTTAAGTTACTTTCCTATTAAAAATAAATTTTTTAAATAGGTAAGATAAAAGCACGATACAGGATAGAAGTAATGTTACTGTAATTATGGAAATGAGGAGTGTCTTTTGTTGTTATTGTAATTACGGAAATAACAACAAAAATGCTGATTTTGTTGTTATTGTTATTTTCCCACGCAATGCCACGTGTCCGTTTTCAAAATTTCTTTTTATTTAGTTCTTTTAATTAAAATAGATAATGATCTAAACTCTAACAAAAAAAAAAACAAAAAATACACATTTTTTTGAACAAATTATTCTTTTTTAATTTTGTTTGAATAAAATATATTTTTTACTAATAAAAAACGAAGACTGGAGGACTATTTTTTGCTGAACAATACTGTCTTTGTGAAGGGAGACAATATTTTTTACATCACTGATTATTTGTTTCTAATATATAATTATTTTTAAATTGTTATTTTATAAAAAATATATAAATATTTAATTTAATTGATATTTTAAAATAATTTTAACATGCTGATATAAAAAATATTATTATTTTTAAATATTTATAATTAAAAAACACTCAACATCATAATATCAAACACACAATGCATATTTGGTATTGTAATATTATGTGTTTTTTTAAAAATGTATATTTAAAATTATAATACTTATTGCTTTTATAAATTATTTCTTACTTAAAATTATATTAAAATATTTTTTTAAATTTTCTTATTATTTTTAATATAAGTATAACAAAATATATTTTTAAAATACATATATTTTTTATTTCTAACACTTTCGTAAATACTCGCTAAATGTCCAGCCTTCCCACCAATCGTTGCAACGATAATTTCTTTTCTTTTCTTTTTCTTTTTAGAAGAAAATACAAGTAACTAATAATGAATAAAAAGAAAACTATTGTTGACAAGGAAATTGATGTAGAGAGAAGGAGCATTAAAAAAAAAAAAACACCGACAATAAAACGTCATCGCATTTACCAATCCCTGAAAGTCATTAACAAACTCCCCACCTCTACAAGCAAATATTATTATCTCACAAATTAAAAACGTAAGAAAATCGACAGCACAACAAAAACTCAAAAAACAAAAATGGAAGACTTCTGGAAGAGAGCGAAGGTATTCGCAGAAGAAGCAGCGAAGAAATCCCAAACCTTTACAACTTCTTCCAACACAATCGCCGATTTAGTCACTGAAACCGCCAAGAAATCCAAAGAACTTGCCTTAGAAGCTTCCAAAAAGGCCGATCAGCTCAAAATAGCCGCTCTTAAACAAGCCGATTCGATCCAATTCAAGTCCATTTCCGATATTATCCCTCCTCAGCTATCCTCTCTCTCCATCGTCAATACTAATGCCTTCTCCTCTGCTTCTTCTTCGGGTTCTGGTCCTGTTGTCTCCGATTCGGAGCTCCGGATGTTTGGTGTTACTGATGATTTGAGAGATTTTGTTAAAGGATTAACTTCTAGTACCTTCCAGAACTTTCCAATTCAAGGTAGTTCACATCTCTCAAAATGTGATTATGATTTTTGATTAATTGTTCTTATCGGATTTTGGATTTTGATGGTGTAGATGAAGGAGAGCCGTCTGATGTGGAGACAACGGAGTCAAATGTACGCAAGGATCTCAGTGAATGGCAGGAGAGGCATGCCACTCTTGTTCTCACCACTGTTAAGGTATTTTCAATTTTGTTTTTGGATATCCTTCTTTCTGTGTATGAAACGTGGAAGGACCGAGACTATAATTGTGTGTGTGTGTTTTCTTTTTAAATTGTTAATTGCAGCAAATTTCGAAGTTGCGATATGAGCTATGTCCGCGTGTGATGAAAGAAAGGAGATTCTGGAGGATTTATTTCACGCTTGTCAGCACTCATGTTGCGACGTACGTTTTTATTTTTTTTCTGAAGTTCCCTTCCGGTTTGATTAATGGTTGAAAAAAGATTTTATGTTTTTGGCTTTGCCATCATGAATGCTTAATGGACAGACGAGAATTGAAGAAAATCCATATTGATCTACCCAGTTAGATTTATCAAGCATTTCTTTGAGTTACGAAGATAAAAAAATTTATGCAGCTTAATCATATGTAGCTTGTGTTATGCAGCGATCATCAGTGCCGCATGTAGATGGCTTTTAATGTGATTTGTGAATTTACAGCAGTTTTGGTGCTTTATATGGAAATTGAAACTGCTTGCTTTTGTCGTCTATGAATCACAGAACAGGAAGACTGGAGTGGTTATTTGCATTTGATTTTGTAAAATTTTTTAGGTTCAAATGAATTTTTGTATCAAAGGCTCTTGTGGAATTAATGAGATAATACAATATAGGTCTTATTTTTCCATGTTTGCTTTTCATGGTTAAAACTCAGGTACGAGAAGCAGTATATGGAGGAGGTTAAGCGTAAAGCAGAAGAGCAGATGAAAGATGAAAAGGCAAAGGAAAGTTCAGGGGTTGGGGAGAATTCTTCCAAATCAGAATCAACAGAAAAGAGCCTGAAAAGTAAGGCTTCCTCAGATGAGCAGGAGTTGGACTCGTTTCTTTTGGGAGATCTTGAAGACAGTGATGGTGGTCCAGGTATATTCTTTCAAAATATGGGTTTCTAAGCAAGTTTATTTCAACGCTGTTAGTTTCAATCGTGACTTCTAACATATTTACTCTGTACTTTATTTTAACTATTTGGTTCTGATACTTGCATTTTGCATGGAAGCATTGTCTACCTATAGAGTATGTTTTCATTTTGCCTAGCATCCTTGTGAAGAAACCAAGCTGTTGCACATCTTGAGTTTCACACTGCTTCCTTGGTCACTTGCTTCCCGGGGTCTCTGAGTTTTTACAATTTCATTTCAATTTTTTGGACAAGTGGTGAATGTCCAATTGGTTTTGGGAGATTTCCTTATTTCAAATTGCTTAGTTACTTGCTTCTCGGGATCTCTTGATTTTCTAGGCGATCATTTTAATTCTTTGGACTGGTGGTGAATGTGCAATTGGTTTTGAGAGATTCCCTAAAGTTAACGTGCTCATATGCCATATAGGAAACCATATTCTGGAATCCTAAAACACCCTCTTAGGTCAGAGAGACATCCACTGGGACCATTCTGAATTTAAATATTGCCATTATCAGCATATTATACTCTTAGGAAATGCGACTTCATAATCATACTGGTAAAAGCTTTGTCGTTGTTAATTTGCCCAGTACACTGTGGTATTTAATCAATGGCTGATCCTTTCTCAGTGAATTGTTGGGCTGCCATCTGGGTTGACATGATTCATGAATGCATGGGTGCATATGGAATGGGGAAGGGAGTGTTTGCTCCGCAGAATTCATTAATAACAATCCATGAACAGGATGACATGCATTTTTTTTTATCATCTCCAATGCTCCCTCTTTCGTTGTTGCCTTCAGTGTTTCAACTATCTGCATTATCTTTCAGATGACGGTGATGTGAGCTTTGATGATGATTTTGACAAGATTGGCAATTCTGTAAGTTCATCTTGCGATTTCTTATTTTATCTTTCTCTCATGATGTTGTTTAAGGTAGGGCCTTCTATTCCAGTTAGCATGCCTGCTTTGCAAAATGCATCATTAGGTCAGGAAGAATGGGCATGCTAGGCTAAGACACTTTTACGAAATTGTACTGTAATTGGTAAATGAGTGGAAAATTTGATGGGTGTTGCAGGATATTGAAGATGAGAAACATTCGAAGAAGGGCACAGGTACTACAAGTTAGAGTGGTGGTAATTCAGGAGATTATGAAGAGAGAAGAATAACTCCTTCAAGGAATGGAAAAGGACCACCAAAAGGAAAAGGCAAGCAGCGCTTATTGGTGTTAGTGCATGGTGGCTGGGAAATATGTACTTAATGCTATAGATATCATGTGTTCTTTCACTTGTTTTAATGGGGTGAACAATGGTGTAGGTTATGATGCCGGTATGTTTAAAAATTAGGGCAAATTGACTTGCTTTGTACAGATTATTACTTGATTCAGTTGATTAAGAATTTTCAGTTCATTGTTGGAAATATATATATATATATATTCAAGTATTTAGAGTGTTACGCAGTGCAATTCTTTTTTTTCCTTTAAAGCTAAAGGTGATCGAACAAAATGCAGCAAAACAGTGAACAAAGGGAATAGAGTATCCTTGCTCATCGGAAGCCTTTCCACTTCCAGGTTCATTGGCTGTATGTTTCGATTCGATCATCCAGTCATAGATATTTTTTCTTTCTCCACTTGTTTTATTAAGAACCTTTCTGTGGTACAGCCTGCAGAATCATCACACTTGCTCGCTTAAAAGATTGCTTCCCTTTAGACAATTACCGATCCTAAAGTCATGCATGCAATCTTGCAGGCGCTTTGGGGAGACAGGATTGTTTGACCGATCGCATGGGATGCCGTCTTCTAAGATGTAGTTCCTGCATCAAAAGCAACTATCCAACAAACAGCTGCATTCCAGCTGTATTATAAGATGCTGGAACATATGATAAAAACTTATTTATGTATATACGCTTTCCATAGTCGTACAAGACACGCTCCATCCTGTATTGAATATAATCAAGCAGTTTTTTCTAAGGAACTGGTTATGATAGAAACTGTTTTTTAAAATTATTTTTTTTTTCTTTAAAATGTAGTAAAATAATATTTTTTATATTTTAAAATTCATTTTTAATATGAACATACCAAAACAATCCAAAAAAATTAAAGAAGGTGGTTAGACCGCGCAATGCCAAACAAGGCTTTAATTCATATGTACGTTCCAATCACGATATGGCCATGGCATGAAATGGCCACAAATCTAAGCATCTCCACTGAAACATATCTTCTAAGGTGACAGCTCTTAACATGATTCCATGAAGTATGTAAGAATCTGAGAAACCAAAAGCATCTAAGGTGACAGCTCTTAACATGATTCCATGAAGTATGTAAGAATCTGAGAAACCAAAAGCATAGCATGTACATTAACCCGATGACTGATAATTGGAACCAAAGGAAAACCGAATGCAAACTTGATAAATCCCATGGTGCCTTATGATGTCTTTAGCCGCTTTTGAGCTTGATCTGGATCCTCTCCTCCACTTGCATCCCTAAGGTGGGTTATCATTTCATTGGTAGGATGGGGATTCTGGGGATCCTAGAAAGCAATGGAAGACACGTAAAACTGGCTAAGTCAAGCACAATCATAATCTTTATAAGTTTACAACTGCTTCCTAAAAAGACCTGCTGTTTATTGACCACTCTAAATTACCAGCCTCATACCTTAGATGTCAATGTACCAGAGGTCAGCCCTCTATTTGCCCGTTTTCCAAGATCAATCTGAACTGAGATGTTGGCTTGTGATAGATCTACACCAGCACTCTGCAGCGATTGCGTAAGAGTATTCAGCAACCTGATTTGCATGAAATTCCATATTAGCTGTCAGCTTATAGCTGAACGCCCAGGACTTCAAAAACTTTAAAAATCTTACAAGATCGTACGCACTCTTGAGAGTAAACACTGGAGATATTGATTGTCCCTGCTTCAATTGCCAGCTCCTGCTGGGTCAACATTTCACTGGTGATGGGACACTCAGCTGATTGAGCATCAGAGACTGGTAGTTGACAGGGGTGAGCAACAAGTCCAACACTTCGAATGGGAGCAGGCGTGGGAAGAGGCATAACCTTGTTTGCTAGCTCAGGTTGGTGTTCCAACACTTTGCAAGCAACATGGTCGGATTCTACTAGATTCGGTGTGCTTGGAAGCATGGCTGGTGTGAGAGCAATGTTATTCTCATCAAGTTTACCTGGAAATGTTTCTCCTGGAACATAACCATTTTTAATTGCTTGAGGGTGACCGGCAGAACTTTGAAGGCGCCAGTGGCTGTTTCTCTGTTTCAAGAAGACCTAACGAGTTATTGTGAGAATTTTTTTAATTATCAAAAAGGTACCATGTTCAAATGGAAAAGAAATCCACAATTGCTCTTCACCACCAGAAAATTTCCAATAGAAGTAATTAATATCATTCCCCCAACACAAACCAAAACGCAAGTACTTTTAAGGACATCCAGAAGCAGGAGCCTTTAGATAACCTGAACTTGATAAAAACAAAACAGAATAAGTTTAAAGAGAAAGGGCTCACCATAAAGAAAATGAGCCCCAAATCTAAAACCAATCATTGTTGCTCAAATTTGATGAGTCAAAAACCAAAAGCTTTAAAGGAGTATTAAATAAGAGGCAGTTTTAGTACAGGCATATCAAATAAGTTACTTCAACTGCAACTCTTTTATCTGTGACAGTTTTATGACAATTTTATTATGTCAATCTATCCATAAGGAACAGGATTCGAGTCAAACATAAATAGAACCATGGTCTACTTAACATTCTGAGACTCGAAAAGAAGAAATAAAATTTTCAATTACTTGATTATGAATGTTCATCTCAGATTTTTATTTTTATTTTTTTTTGTATTATGAAGATTTCTGGCTGTTAAATGTTGTCTAGATGAAAATTCTTCTCTCAAATTTATAATATAAAACATCATAACAGACAAGTTGAATGCATGAGCAAGTCCTTAATAGATTCTATCATCAGTTCCAAATTCTCTCGCCAAGTCACAAAACCATTCTACATGCAGAGTTTAGCAGACTATAACCAGTGGATATGTCAGCACCTAAACTGTAGCAGATTATAATCCAAAATACAAGGGAGAAGGTCAGAAGTATACAACATATACAAGAATTAAAGCTTTACCCATGGCATCAACTTTGCTGGCTCAGGGCTCCATCCCTGGTATGGACCCTCATACTTTTGCACCTTTTCCTGTAAATGCTGGACATATTCAATGACCTGCAAAGGATCATTAATATATAGTCAAGAAACTTGAATGGTAAATCTTATCTGCTGAATTTACAAGTATTCTCTAGTTTGTGTCACTTGTATATTGTGTACCTCTAATAAAAACGATGCCGTGTCTCTCTTTTGATCACTATGAGGAATAAGATCTCTCAATATCTGAAATCTGAAAGAAAAATACCATGGTTCATAAAGCTATATCAGATTTTATAGTTTATGAGAAAACAAAATTTTGACTGATAACCAAATGTTCAATCAATATCCTAGATTTTACAGTAAAACAACATCTAACATTGAAATTTCCGGTAATTTTTATTATTATTTCACTTGTGACCATTTGTTGAGATACTGGTATCCACAATGATACACAGTTGCCTTGCCAGCAGTCACACACACAAAAATGCAAGCCTCGCAATCAGTATTAAGATTATGTCAAGCTAAACAAGTGCGTTTATATTTTTTAACACTACAGCATGACCAAAAGCTGATCAAAAAAAGGGTACAAATTTGAATGTATGGGTCAGCAATAGTCACATGACAAATGAAGAATCCTGGAATCAGTAAGTACCTAATCTGAAACAGCCTCTAGAAAAAAGCTCCAAAACTTTAGTAAAAAAAACCAAGAAAACTAGACAATGAGAACAATTCAAGTGCACAATAAGTATTGTATCGGAAACTGGTGTATTTGAGACTTAAAAGTAACAATTAGCAAGTGAAGTGATTCAACTCAGCTCAATTGCATTATGTAATGCATTGACTTAATTCCCTAAACATTTGTACAACCACTGCAAAGAAAGCTACCTAAATAATGCCCTTCTTAAATCAAATCATCCTTGTGTTCTAGATTCATTAACTGAACCAGTGTAAACAAAAATTGCCCTAAATACCACTGATTTTTCAGACTGGCCGAACTTTTTACCCATATCTCCCTTCACTGAGATGAAAGTGTACGCAACAAAAAGGCCGGTGACTTGAACAAAGAAAAGAGAACCATGTGAGCAAAAAAATCAGATTTGCATTACTTACATATTTAAATACTAATTGTCTATCCAAAAAAATAAACCAACAAACCTCTCATTGATCTTGCTCCTTCTTCGCTGCTCAGTGACTGAATGTTTCGATCTTATTGCATTAGCCCTGTCACTATTCTTCCCATCTGACATCCAAATCCCAGATCACAAAAACATAGAACTAAACAAAACTCAACACCCCGTTTAAAAAACACCATTTTCACAACCAAAAGACATAATAAAAGCTCCAAAATTTGCTGTTGAGCAAATAAATCAGAGAGGTTGCACAATGTCTAGATTTCAAAAAAAAAAATGCAAAATTAGACCATAAAGAAAGGAATGAACATCAATAGTCACAACCTTGTAGAAAAGCAACGTAAACAGAGCTGGATCTAATACAAGTACAATAAATGTAAAAAAGAACAAACCTTTACTGGAATTATTGTTGTTCACTGTAAAACTTGAAGACGGCCCATCTTTCCTAGAACCAAACTCATCTTCCTCGTACTCTTCCTCGACTTGATTTTGATTCCCTTTTCCTCTCATCACAGTACGTCTAATTCATTACCATAAGAACAAAAAATAAAAGCAAACCCAAAACTTGGATTTTTTTCTCGCAAGAAGAGCAAGAAAGACAGGAGTACAAAGCTTATGAATAGAATAAATAGATAGAGAAACGACAATATAGATTGAGCCAAACCTGGACTGGAGTAATTAATATAGAAGATATGATAATTTAAAGAGTTGGGTGGTTTCTGGTGAACAACACCGGCCGTGGCCGTGGCCGTGGAAGGGTTATGCTGGCTCCGGCAATCTGCCGACGGTATATTTGTGTTTGTGAGTTGGATTTTCGTGCTCGGGTCTGGTCACTCAGGTTTTTTTGTTTTTTTTTGCTGGAAGTGGTGCAAACGATTCCATGTGGAACTGCTCATGTTCTTCTCGTGAGCTCAATGCTTTCTTATTAACAAATTTCTATGGTAAAGAAGAGTGAGGGGAGAAGGAGAATAAAAGGAAATCTCAGGAGTGATTTTTTTTCACCCTTCGATTTGATTGAACAGTGCCAAGAATATTTTACCTGTTAACCTGTGAAAAAATAGTGAATGTTGTATATACTGTGTTATTATCGAGTCTGAAGTCTGAACCAACATACTTCCAAATATTAAAGTCTTTTTATTTTTATTTTTATTTTATAGAATTTTTATTTATTTTTAATTTTTAATTTT
>Ga0325414_1001073_pt1 | contig 25355 bp, 17 predicted proteins | sample PopdelMetagenome_8_FD_206183 | JGI IMG/M metagenome (GOLD analysis project Ga0325414, IMG submission 206183) | Populus deltoides microbial communities from Bellville, Georgia, United States - Leaf-PdKOR-R3 | ecosystem: Host-associated > Plants > Phyllosphere > Phylloplane/Leaf | place: USA... | reverse complement strand
AATATTCATAGAAGAAATCTGATTATATATATATATATATATATATATATATATATATATAAAGTCCTCAATTTTCTTGATAAAGAGAATGTAACTTACTATTGATAGATCCTGTCAGCTGATTGTGTGAAAGATCTAAAGACTTGAGAGATGAAAATCCAGTTAGAGAAATGCTATCGTTGCATTGATTCCCACCTAGATGAAGGTTCTCCAGCGTTTTCAACCTTGATGACAAGACTTTGAAACCTGCATGATGTTCCTCAAGAGCATATTGGAAGGAAATAAACGCATAAGACTTTGAAACCTGTTGATTCAACCCCTTAGAATTTTTCAACCTTGACGATGACAAAACTTTGTTTTGATTTTTTTTTAATTTTATTTTTTTTAATTTTATTTAATTTAATTTTTATATTAATTTTGGTATTTATTTTTATGATTATTATTTGCTTTTCTCTTATCATTTTTTTAATTAAAATTTTTTACCTATTAGATTTGATTCTCATTCTTTTGATTGTTATTCATTTTATTTGAGATAATTTATGAAATTAATTTTTTTTTTATTTTCATTCTCATTCAACTTTTTAATTTGTAAAATTTGTTTCTTATTATTTTAATAAACTTGAAAAAAAATATTAATAAGTTATTTTTCAGCTAATTTTTTATGATATAGTCAAATACTGGAAAATATTTTCTAATTTATTTTCATGATACTGCTAAATATTAAAAAATAATTTACTTTTCAGGAATCTATTTTCTAGCAAACAAACGGGCATAATACAAATTATACAAATTAAAAAGTAAAATGTAGGTTAAAGCCCTATGATATTCAATTTGTTAAAAAAAAATAAAAATTACTGATCGAGGTGCTCACTAGAATACAAATCTATAGATGCATAACCATATAGGTGGTATTTGAATTTAGTGATCCACAAAAAGGGATCATTGGATTTCAAATACGTAACCATTATTTATATATAAAAAGAAAATGGTGTTTTCATGTAGAAATGATATAATTATAAATTTTATTAATTATTTTTACTATAGCATATTATAGTGGTGGCAAAATTATAATTTTTGGTTTTTTCTTTATACATAATATTTTTATTATATATTTATAACTAGTTTATTTATCATTATTTTTTTTTTCTTATCTTCGTCGTTTTAATATATTTTTAGTTTTTCTTTCTTTAGACTTTTTTTTTAAATATTTTTTTTATTTCAAACACTTTAAATATTTATAACGTGAGAAGGAGAAAAGAAAAGGTTTCGAAGCTAAATAATTAAAAGGTTACCACAGAAGCTACCTCCTGATCCAGCTGTCAACCCATTGACTGATAGATCCAAAGACTTGAGAGTGGAAAGGTTACCATTGAAACATGACAAAATGCTTTTATCATTATTAAATCGGTTATTCCATAGGTCAAGATTGCTCAGTTTTGATGATAGGACTTCGAAGCCTGGGAAGAGAATCATCAAAGCAAGATAATTGACATTAAACACCAACCAACCAACCTTCATTTATTTTATGATTATAATTAAGTGCAGAAACATTGAACTAACCTTCATTCTCCAAGCAACCAGCCAATCCAGTATATGCCAATTCAAGACTTTGCAATTCTTTAAAAGGCTGAAACAAAGATGCGTTGAGAACCCAATCGCCCAAGCTCTCATCCCTTGCTCCTCTAAGAGAGAGTTGGATCACTCGCCTTGTAGTGTTATCACAGTCGATTCTATGCCACTCACAACAATTACTACCGTCCACCCAATCTCTCAAGAAAACGCCATGTGGGTTGATCAAAGATTTGATCTCCAAGAGACGAATCCTCTCTTCCTCCAAACACCCATAACAACGACCATACCATTCGCCAACCAAAGTCAATAATATTGATAGCAACATCAAAGCCCCCATTCTTTTCATCATCATCTTAGATAATTCTATGAACTACCACGTAGAATATTGTTGTTTGTTATGTGCCTTTGGTCCTATTTATACTACACTTTGGCCATTTCCATGATTTGAGATGTTTTCTTTATTTCATTTCTTTTTGGAATATTCTTGGATTTTAATATTATTTTATTTTATTGTTTAACGGTCTATTAGCATTTAATTATATTTTAGTTACTAATTATCCAATTTATAAAAAAATAAAATAAAAAAATTATTGCAGTACTCCCTGTGATTTCGCGTAAAATCTTTTTTATTTTAATAATTGTATTTCTCTCGTCATAATTTAAAATCATTTAGAAGCCTAGTTGCATGGTGTCAGCACTATCATGTATATAATTAAATGCATAAATTATTAATAATAATAAACTCGGAATAATTATAAATCTTATTCCCGTGGATTGTGTGGCTACAGTATTATATACAAAAACTTCAAATACATAAAATATATATATATAGCTGTCAATGACCTGAAACATGCAAATTAAAATTCAAAGTGTGAGCATTGAATTTCTTGTCAGTTTACACCTTTCTGCGGTGTTTCCTCTTTCCATTGATTGAAGAGCGTCTAATTAAGAGGAAAACTGAAAAGGCAAAAGTTCTGTTGTACAGTGAAAAAGAGCATGAGGAATACACAGAAGCAGAGATGCATGAATCCTTCTCCACTAGCGGCAAGTCTGTGCGATGTATATTCCATATAAAAGATGCCCTGAGTTTTAGAATTTACCCCGCGGGCAAGTCTGTGCAAGGGCATAAGGGGACAGAGGACCTGACAAAGGGCTGAGGGGTAGGTGAGATGTTATGTCAATAAATGATTTTAGAAAATTTCTTCATATTTGTTGAATAACTAAGATAGGAGTCTTGATCAAGGCAAGAACATAGGCTCTCCAAGACGATTGACAAAAGGAGAGAAGGAAAGCTCTATATCTTTAGCACGTCAAACACTCCTTTGCACATTAGAGAAATTGTCGAGTTATTTCTGCTTCTGCTTATGCTTCTTTTTTTTCTTTTTTTTTTAATAATAGTCGAGTATTATTATAGAAAGGTGCGCGAGCCAAAATTAGAGGCTAGCTAGCATTAAAGAAAAATAGAGGACAGTATATACAAGACAGGGGGAGGAAGTAATAACATAATATATATATATATATATATATATATATATATATATATATATATATGTTAAAAAAAACTTGAGTTAACCCATCAAGTTTACAACTCGAATCATGAGATCTGGATAAATAAATTTAATATTAAAAAATAAAATTAAAAAAATATCATTAAAAAAATATGGTTTAACAATATTAATCAATTATTAAAATATTTCATTTTATATATATTAAAAATAAATATTAATAACTATTATATTAATTTGTGAATGTTTCAATTTGGATGCGAATAAATATTTTATATATGATATTTTTCTTAAGAATGTCTCCTTCATTAAAATTAAAATTATTAAACATGATTAGATTATTTATTTATTTTAATGAAATATAAAATAGTTTTAAATCTTGTGGTATATTTCTTGTTTTAAAAGCTATGAACTTATATCTCAAAACTTGAAAACTAATATAAAGATACTAAGTGATCATTGAATTCCTCTTGATAGAATTTAGTTGTATAATTTACTAAAGGTTAAATATGCGACTTTAGAATCACCAAGCAGTGAATCACACGGGAAGATTGAAAGAATAATTAAAGTGATTTTACCTACATTGTAAAAGAAATTGAATTACATAAAAGCAATTAACCGACAAGTTGACCCAAGTCAAAGTCTTCTGTGGAAAAACATGAATAAAAGGTTAGCGTCTTCATAGCCAGCGTCCTCAAGGGGTGTAGCGTGATGGCAAAGGGTTTGAGATCTGCACAGCAGGTCTCGAGTTCGAGTCAGGGCGTGCACCTCTTGTAAGAGCCTGGGACAGCCGGGGTTTTACTCCCTCACCTGGGCCCACAAAGTGCGCTTTCCAGGGAGGTGAGGTTTCCTCGAATCCAAAAAAAAAAAAGTCTTCATGGCCAGCTCACTTTCCATGAAGATGATGGATACAGAGCCCTCCCTTCTATCTTTATGGAAATCACGTCTAGAAATCATGCTTTAACCATATATATATGCTTTAATTATCATAAAAAATAAATCTTAATGTAGTGTGTTAGAATGCAACCACCGATTCATTAATTTTAATGGCTGGTCATTTAAACTTTGGTGTTTTTTCGGTATTAATATATATATATATTCTTCAATTATCATAAAAAAATTAAGAAAAAACTAATAATAAGATTAAAAATAAATGTTTTATTTATCGAAATAATTAAAAGTAAGGTTTACTTAAGGTATATATGGGATGATAAAAAAAATAACAATAAAATCAATTTATAAAAAAAATCATAGATTTAGTTTTCCTAAATTTTAAATGTAGTGTGAATGCATTCCGCAAGAAAAAAACAGTGCAAAATTAGCCTTTCAAGAAATAGAGAATCTTCCTCCTTGAAGGAATTAATTAGTGGGTTGGAAAAATGTCGTGTATATATATATATATATATATATATATACACACTTCTTGTGTTATCCTTCAAGATTTCAATTAAGGTGGTAAAAAATTTAATTTTTATAAACATACCCTTAACTTAATTTGGATATATTTAATTGAAAATGTAATTGTTTGCAATATATTTGCATATCCAATATAAACAATTCATCAATGATCAAGTCGGCATTGGTTAGCTAAAATATTGAAAATACTTGCTCTCTCTTTTTCTTTTTTGTTTTTTGTTTTGGCCATGCAGTTCCTATATATATATTAGTTGAAATTTTATGATGTCCATTAATCCTTTTAAATTAAAGTCAAGTTATTAATTATATCATATAAATTTCTAGAAAAACTAATTCTCTCAAATTTCGTACGTTTTACTTACAAACTATAAAGGGTGATTGCTACAAACTAAAATTTCAAGCAAGGAAGCTTAAATCTCTTTCTTCTACACTTGAAGTTTACAAAAAACAAAATTATATTGGATCAAACTTAAACACTATATAAAAATTCTTCAACAATACATTAAAAACAAATTAAAGGTACTCTTCAAAGCATCAAATCATTAAATTTTACATATTAAATAAATCAAGTCATCATATATCAAATTAAAAGGAAGAATCAAATGATTGTTTTATATTTTATAAAAATATTTTAAATAGAAATTATTATGTGGATCATATGGCCCTAGGCAAATTAAGGCCTCACATATAGCCAGCTATAGCATGGGATAGCCAGCGGTCATTCCATCAGGAGATTTGTGAATTCTGAAGCCTTTGCAATGTGCATGGCATGTGTCCAAGAACCCACCAGGAACTCCATTTTGACAGGGAAACCTTTGACGAACTGTATTATATGTGATTTGCTCCTGGTTTTATAAATTAGAAAGTGTAAATTGTAAATCCCAACCAATAAGATATCTACATAAGAGTCTGTAAATGTTACAGATGATTTAAGTTTGTTTACCAAATTTTTCAAGAACATGTTTGTCTTTGGTAGTTTATTGTCATAGCTGTGAACTCTGAAGAAAATTGATGTAAGAAACCAAAGTCCATTTTGTTCTAGATTGTAGATGGATATAAGCTTGGTGATTCCCGATTCTTTTATTAATTTCATTTTATGCATTCCCTGTGATGTGTTCTTAATTTCTATACCACACCGATGTCTGTTAGGTTCTGATCGATTCAATCGAATTGGAGCCGATCAAAATTGTAATGACTCAATTTCTTTTATGACCTGGATTGGGCTTCACATGCCCTTGATTATGCCCAAGAAGAAAACTAAATAAATAGTAGATGAGTAGTGTACTGAAAATAAAAATATTTTCAGCATATTACATAGATCTAAAACAATAGCACACAGGAATTAATAAAGAGGAGGGATCGCTAGGGATACTAGATTTGCAGCCAAAACTATGACCTGACATGTTCAGGAAACAGAAGGGAGGTGTTTCTTTTAAACACAAGGCAGATTTTTATGATCTTATTCCTTTTGGTCATTAAATTTTCATAGAAGGAGCTTTGGTTTGATTCCTACAAGCTGGGGGCAAATCTTCAGTGTTTCGACAGGCAGCGTCATGAGCAAAAGAAAGACAATCTACGACCACTCCAAGCGTCTTGTTGTTCCCCTGTTCCGATTAGAAACGGAGATTCAAGAAGTTATGCTACTGTCCTGAGACAAGAGTTCCAACGAAATCTACTGTAAGTTCCCAAGACACTCTTTTATAACACTTTGGTCATTTCCATGACTTTATCTGCATATCTTGTGCAGGTTCCATGTTTTGAGATTTGAATATTATTTTATTTTATTGTTTAGCACTTGGTCTATTCGCCAGGTTGGGAAAAATATTCAAATTAGTTTTGTTGGCATGTAACCTCACCAAACAATTTAAGACTTCACTAAACAATTTGCGTAGACCGTATTGACTGGGAGTCAACTATTGTCGGAGTGCTTTTTTGCACTATCTGTGTGCGTGAATGGAAAGAAAAGCAGGTGGCAACTGGGGTGTGAAAATGAAAAGAAAACTACAACAAGGGTGTGAAAATGAGTTACTTCTCCAAAAAGAATACATACAATATTATTGATTATCTAATGGAAAGGATGCATGAAACTACGCCTAATATATATATATATATATATATATATATATAACAGAGAAATTGTGGATAATAGCAATCATTTTCTTATCTCCTGTATCATATCTTCCACAAATCTTAAGTAATTGATGAGAAAGTGGATATACCACTTTCTCTTCTTTATAGCACTACTGGCTAAGATGAGTTCAAGCATTAAAAGGTTGTGAACGCGGATGCTTGACTTGCTGTGTACCATTTTGATTTTTAAAAACAACCATGCAGTAATTTCCCGGTGATTTCCTTATGCATACTGGTGGTCTTCCAGAATCTTTTTCCAAACAACCCTCATATTGTTTGATGAATTATTTTCTTTATTCCCGTTTAAATGTTTTCATACTTCAATACTGTAGAGTATATATTGCAGTGTGAGATAAGGTTAACTCATTGCATTTTCATAAATTGAAAGGATTTCTCTTTTTTTCTTTGTCAATTACAGCACATGCATGAAGGTGTTCTTACTCAGAGTAAATGCTATTGTAATGTTTTCACATAGACTCGCTGTTTTGCAACTAATTCACTTACATATCATGGAACATAGCCATAAATGAAAGGTTATTGCTGCTACTAACTTCTCTATACTTTGCCTGGTCTGAAATCTTAGCTCAAAAAACCTATTCGCAAGCATATAACCTATTAAAATCCCTCCAACACTTCACTACAATAATTTGTTAACTACATGCTACCTAATAAACTAATCATAGCTCCTAGAACATTCAGAATTCTATTATGCTTTTTGGATTGTAAACTAGTTAATTTCAGATAGCAATTCCTTTTATATAATTTATAATAATCCTTGAAATCATTCCTGGGCATTATTGACAGATTAATGCACCGTTTATGGTATTAAAAACCACAGAGAACAAGCTTTTCCTATGTATAAAATTTGGGTAAAAAACTGTATCTATTCAAATAATTTTTTGGATCAAACAGTAGCCCTTGTAAAATACTTAATCTAACAACTTCTAACTTTATTGTCTAATTGTTAACCTAATATTTCTATACCATTAAACAACCACTAAGCAATTATATTTTCATAATCTATTTAATTAATCCGAAACCTTTCTAAATATAATGTTTTTTCATCTCGAAATCAACATTTAATAGTTTTACCCACATTAAAAATATTCAAATTAGTTTTGTTGGCATGTAAACTCACCAAACAATTTGCGTGGACCGTATTGACTGGGAGTCAATTATTGTCGTAATTGATGAGAAATTGGATGTACCACTCTCTCTTCTTTATAGCATTACTGTCCAAGAAAGGTCGTGAACGCGGATGCTTGACTTGCTGTGTGTCATTTTGATTTTTAAACACCATGCAGTAATTTCCTGGTGATTTCCTTATGCATACTGGTGGTCTTCTAGAATCTTTTTCCAAACAATCCTCGTTACTCAACTGAATTTAATATTTTTTTCGTTAAATTTATTATAAATATAAAAAAACAAAATTAATATCATTCACGGTAAAACATAAATAAAAAACAGTACAACCGCATAGTATTCACCTGAGGCATTTTCTTTTAAATTTATAGCCAAACCTTAAAAATAAACTTTTGCGCTCAGTATCTTTTTAAGGTGAATTAACAAGTTTCAACTCATCTCTGTATATTCTCTAGATACAGAGAATTCCTATTTAACATTAATCTGTCCATCAAGTTTTTGATTCCCAATTAAGACCATCTTGATAAATGAGAATTTACTCCGTAATTTTATTGTATAGCTGTCAATGACCTGAAACATGCAAATTAAAATTCAAAGTGTGAGCATTGAATTTCTTGTCAGTTTACACCTTTCTGTGGTGTTCCCTCTTTCCATTGATTGAAGAGCGTCTAAGAGGAAAAACTCAAAAGGCAAAAGTTCTGTTGTACAGTGAAAAAGAGCATGATCAGAAATACACAAAAACAGAGATGAATGAATCCTTCTCCACTAGCGCTCTCGTCCATCGGATCATTGTGGTTTCAAGACCGATGCCCAATCATTGCCCTCTTTGTTCGATTCCTCAGACCTTTTGGAAACTGTACATTCCGGGGGAAAGTCTGTGCAAGGGCAAAAGGGGACGGTGGACTTGACAAAGGGCTGAGGGGTGGGTGAGATGTTATGTCAAGAAATGATTTTGGAAAATTTCTTCATATGTGTTGAATAACTAAGATAAGATAGGAGTCTTGAACAAGGCAAAAGCATAGGCTCTCCAAGACGATTGACCAGAAGGAGAGAAGGAAGGCTCTATATCCTTAGCACGTCAAACACTCCTTTGCACATTAGAGAAATTGTCGAGTTATTAGAGCCAAAATTAGAGGCTAGCTAGCATAAAAGAAAAACAGAGGACAGTATATACAAGACAGGGGAGGAAGTAATAACATACATACATATACATATATACATATACATATACATATACATACACATATACATATATATTAAAAAGAACTTGAGTTAACGCATCAAGTCTACGACCCAGATCATGAGATCGGGATAAGCAAATTCAATGTTAAGAGAAGAAATTAAAGAAAAAACCATAAAAACATATATGATTTAACAATATTAATCAATTATTAAAATCTTTCATTTTATATATATTAAAAATAAATATTAATAACTATTATATCAATTTGTGAATGTTTCAATTTGGATGCGAATAAATATTTTATATATGACATTTTTCTTAAGAATGTCTCGTTCATTTAAACCAAAATTATTAAACATGATTAGATTTAATATCAAGATGACAATTTAGGTCATAAATACTCGGATCAAGATTTAGGTCATAGATCAGATAAGTTAGCTTATATTGACTGGTGTTAATCTAAAATTGTATTATTTTAAGATTTGTTTTAGAAAAAATCAAAACTACATGGTTGAAAAAAGTAAAACTAGTTTTTGACTGAGTTAATTAAGTTGTGGGTTGATTTATCTAGTCAATTAGGCTTGAATAGGTCAACTCTCACTTGGTTGTTTCTAAACCTGAATCGGGTTAGATTCCAGATTAAAATGTTAGGCTTGAATTAAATTTAATAATGGTGATTAAAATAACATTGTAGAAAACAAATTGAATTGCATAAAAGTAATGAACCGAAAACTTGTATTCCTTCTTATAAAGTTGAACCCATGTCTGTTTTTTTTAAGGAAAAGTATGAATCAAAGGTTAATGCTCACTTTGCATGACAATGACGGATATGGAAGCCTTGCTACTTTTTTTATGGAAATAACGTGTGGAAAATCATGCCTTAATTTTGATGGTGATGGCAAAATCAAACGGTATCGTTGATAAAAAGAACCACAAATGATATTATTTCTAAAATACTTCTTGTCATTATCATGACAATAAGTCTTCTTCTTTTTCTTTCTAAAGTCTTTTTTTATGGAAAGACTTGTTACTTTCTTCAGTCTATTTTTCCGGCCAGTGGGATGGTCCATGAGACCATTGCTATTTTTGTGAAGTATTTTTAATGTTTCATGAACTTCACCTAAACTCTGGCTGGAATATTTCGGTTCTATTCCAGCCATTTTATTATGACCAAATAATATTTTGTTTTGGTTTTATATATAAAAAAATATAGACTATTTTTATGATATCAATCATATTTCTTAATTCGATTGTTGGATTAGTCTAAAATTTTACAAGGAATCCCCTAACATATATTTATATCGCAAGTTAAAATTTTAGAGCAATCAGAGTTTAGAAAAACTTTGCTAGATTGCCGATGATATTTTTATAATTTTATTCAAATTTATAATTTTGTTTCGAAAGGTCATTTTTTGTGTCTTTTTTTCGATTGATTTTTTTTTTTAATTTCATAATTCAACAATAGGTTTATTGAAAATTGAGATTTATAATTTGTTTTGATTTGGAGTTATTATGGTCTCATGACCCGGGTTATGAATTTCAAAGGATAACTCGATTGACCCGAATCGATCCAATATGTTATTGTCTCAATACGTTTTTAAAAAATATGTCATCTTGAGCTTTTTTAAGTAAACTATATTTTTATCAATCGTCTAGACAATCTTTGGGCCATCGAATCGATCAGGTTATTTCGATTCAGCTCTTATTTTTTTATTTATATTTGAAATTTAAATTGCATAATTTCAAGTCAGTTTATCTTTAAATTTAAATTGAAATTATATTTGTTAAATTAATATTTTAAATTATACATATATAGAACAACCCAAAATAACACGTTAAATTACTCAAAAACCAAAATATATTGTTACAATTAAATAAATAAAACACCAATTAAAATAGAATTGACAACCTTCCTTGGGAGAAGCTTGAAATTCCTTGCTGCCATTTGCAAGAGATAGTTACTTATACCAGTAGCAATTTTGTAATGATTGTTCAACATTTATATTAAGATGGGGCTATTAATTCAAATATTGATGGCGTTAGTAACAATGATTTTCTTGGAAGGATGGCTGCCTCTTGGTTGCTTGAAAATATACAGTTTTTTTAGTTCAAATCTATTAATAAAAATATAGTTTTATTGGATATTTTTTTATATGCTTTTATTAGAGAAATCAATGTAAACAAATTTATGGACAGTCACTAGATTATCAAGTACTTCATTTCTTTATTGTTCATGAATTAAAAATAAAATAAAATCAATCAACAGTTAACTATGACATCATCATTTTGATAATAAAACTAATGAAGATATTTTATTGATTAAATTCCGTGAATATAAGTATTTGAATTGAAGAAAAAAAACATTGATACAAGCTTTTAAATAAAAAAAATTATAAAATACATATAATTTGTACTTGTCATTATCACTTTTGCATTGCCAACACTTCACAAATTGAATATATAATTCCCGTGTGAATAACGTCAAAATAAATTTAGTTGCATGACATAATAATACCTATTTATTTTTGTATTTTAAAAATATTTAAAAAAAATTAATCTTTTTTAAATAGATAATTTTGAATCATAAAGTAGTGAAACACATGAAGAGTGAAGAAAGCGAAAAATAATCAAAGTGGTGCAAGTCCACATCAATTTTTGTCCATGTTTTTCGTATTAATCTCTTCATCCATTTACAGTTGGAGAAAAGAACATCACTTACTACTTTTCTTGTCTCTTCTTTCTTGGAAGATAAGGTATGTGAACCTTCGACTGCCACTCATTTTATTTTAAAAAAATTTAAGTGAAAATCAAAAACTTTATAAATATAGTCAAATAAATAAAAAATTATATGTGCTAATAAGTGGAAAAAACCATAAACGATGACTCAAAATAAAAACTAGAAATATCAAGATACAAGTGTAGAGTTTTTTTTTTTTTATGAAACAACCATATGCTCTGATAAAAGGTAACAAAAAAATCATATCCAATACTGAATGAAAAAATTAGAAAAACAACTATGAAAAAAGAGACTAGTCAAAATTATATAAATACACTAATCACATGATCATGAGCATATGATTGAGATAATCTCATAGAAAAAAAAACTATGTACAAGACAATGATCAATCCTTGTCATGTCCAAAGTACTGTATATCAAACATTTTATAACTTGCCATGTGCCTTATTTTTATTGTCTTCTATTATGATCTGTTTTGTGCCTTACATTATTTAATATATTAAAATAAATTTAATAAATTATACTGAAGCAAGATCTAATATTAGAAAGTGAGCAGAAATAAATGTACCTTTGCCCACAAGTAGCTGGTACCTTCAACAAAATGCTGAGCTGTATATTAATTCTCAGAGACAATGATAACTAGTTGTTTTAACTAATCCCTATACTTTTAAATATGTTTATAATTCAAATTAGTTTTGTTGGCGTGTAACCTCACCAAACAATTTAATACTTCACTAAACAATTTGCGTTGACCGTATTGACTGGGAGTCAATTATGGTCGTAGTGCTTTTATGCACTATCTGTGTGCGTGAATGGAAAGAAAAGCAGGGTGTGAAAATCATTTAAGGTTGTGAACGCGGATGCTTGACTTGCTGTGTACCATTTTGATTTTTAAGAACAACCAAGCAGTAATTTCCTGGTGGTCTTCCAGAATCTTTTTCCAAACAACCCTCATATTGTTTGATGAATTATTTTCTTTATTCCCGTTTAAATGTTTTCATACTTCAATACTGTAGAGTATATATTGCAGTGTGAGATAAGGTTAACTCATTGCATTTTCATAAATTGAAAGGATTTCTCTTCTTTTCTTTGTCAGAGAAAAAGAAGAGAAGTGCTCTTGCTCACAGTAAATGCTATTGTAATGTTTTCACAGAGATTCCCCTGGTTTGCAACTAATTCACTTATATATCTTGGAACATAGTCATAAATGAAAGGTTCTTCCGGTTCAACAAAATTAACCATGAAGCTCTTAGCTAGAATTTTTAGACAGAAAGGTGGCCAAGTAAACTCCTATGCTCTGTACCTCTGGAGGAAGTAAAATTAGATGTCTATGTATATGTAAAAACTCCGACACTTGCTTATGTCATTATTTGTTTTTACTTTTTGCTAATGATTCCTCTCATTGCTGATATTGGTGTGGTTTGTGAGTTCAGGGTTCTTGCTCGCTGCTACTAACTTCTCTATACTTTACCTGGTCAATAAAAATGAAGCTTAATGATTTAATTACAAGAGCAGAATATAGACATTAAAGATGCATCTTCAGTTTTCTTTCATAAATAAGTTTATAAAACATTCTTACAAAAATTCTATACCATACATTCACAAATATCGCATATAAGCAAATTTATGTTTGTGTCAAAATGACAATTGTTTTATATATAAACATAAATATGAATCTCAAGCTCTTATATAATATTAAGAGGTAATATATTAATAGTTGAATCATCATCCACTAATATACAATTCACATTCACTAATATACAATTCACCATCTTTTCATCGATATAGCTTTTAATAAATAAATAAATAACTGTTTATAGAGTTTTGATCCAAGTAGCAAGTCTTCATCATTAAAGGATATCATACACTTGAGACAAGTTGAAACAGCTAGTCATGACAGACATAGTAAGAGTTTTCTTTATAGTTTTCTCATATTTTATGTTAAATTAGGAAGAGATCAATGAGAAACTGAACTTGAAGATGAACTATATCATTGTTAACTTCTTGATCAGAATACTCCGACATGATGGTCAGTGCAAAAATTCTTTTTTAAAAAAAATAGCGAAAACAAAGTAATTAAACAAGACAGACTTAGGATTCCACATATAAATATAATTACTGTAAGGGATAACAATTTGAAAGAAGAATGACTTATTTATTCCATAACTGAACTTGGCTTAAATAGACTTTACAGAGTAACATAAAAAAGAAATAACAACCCACTAATGCATTACTATAGCATTGTGGTACACATAACAAAGAAATTGTCAAGCTTATGCAACTAACATCCTCAAAGATAGGGATTTATTCTAACAAATAATTCTACTATAATTGAAAAACTTAAGCAATAACTTATCATTCCCTCCCTTAAACTAAACACTTTCAAGTATTTAGTTTATTTGATACATCACATATTCCTAGCATCTATCTCAGTTTCAGAAAATGTTCCAACTTCAGTGGCTTAATCATCACGTCAGCTATTTGATCCTTTGTGCCATAAAATTCCAACTTGATAACACCATCTTTAACCAAATCTTGAAGAAATTGGAACCTCATGTCTATATGCTTGCTTCTGCCATGCATGACAGGATTTTTAGAGAGTTTAATGACTGAGCTGTTGTCACTCATGATTGTAGTGCTTCCTTCCTACTTATGCCCTATCTTCTCTAGTATTCTCCTCATCCATACAGTTTGACAAGCACAGTTTGCAGCTGCAACAAATTCAGCCTCAGTGGTTGATAATGTGACTAGTGGTTGCTTCCTTGAAGACCATGAAACAACTCCTGAATTCATCAAAAAAACATATTTAGAAGTGCTTTTCCTGTCCTCAACATCTCCGGCGTAATCACTGTCAGTGAATGCGAGAAGCTCTTCAGCTTGACCCCTTTTGTAAAGTATCCCGTAGCTCACTGTCCCTTTCAAGTACCTGAGAGTTCTTTTGGCTGCTTGCAAATGTAGCTCTGTAGGCTTAGACATGTAACGACTAATTAAGCTCACAATGAACATTATATCAGGTCTAGTGGTGGTGGGATACATGAGACTTCCAACTATTTGCTTAAAATATGTTTCGTTAACTTTGACTCCTCCTTCATTACTGTGTAATTTTGAACCTGATACAATGGGACTACACACAACATTGCTATCCTCCATTCCAAAATGTTTTAGAACATCCGGTGCATATTTTCTTTGGCAGATATATATACCATTAGTAGTTTGCAAAACCTCTATGCCAAGGAAAAACCTTATACCCCCCAAATCAAACATATCAAATTCCCTTAACATAAACTCTTTAAATTTACTCATCATAACATCATCATCATCAGTATATATCAAGTCATCCACATAAATACCCACAATAAGAATCGTACCTTTATTGCTGGTTTTAACGAACAATGTTTGTTCACCGTGGCACCTCTGAAATCCTTCACTTACAAAGTGCGCTTCAATTCTACTAAACCAAGCTCGAGGAGCTTGTTTTAGTCCATACAAGGCCTTTTACAGTTTATAACTTTATACTCATTCCCTTTCTGCACATACCCCATCGGCTGCTTTACATATAAATCTTCACTTAATTCTCCATGAAGAAAGGCAGACTTCACATCGAGTTGAAAAATCTTCCATCCCCTTTGAGCTGCTAAGGCAATAATCATGCGAACTATATCCATTCTTGCCACTGGAGCATAGACTTCAATGTACTCTACTCCTTGCTGTTGTGAATAACCCTTGGCCACCAACCTTGCTTTGTATTTGTCTACCTCTCCAAGTTCATTGAATTTTGTCTTATAAATCCACTTTACACCAATTTTCTTGGCCACCAACCTTGCTTTGTATTTAGAACTCTTTTTAGCCTCTTCAAAACTAGATGGATCTGCAGACACAATTTGAGCCATGTTAACCTTAATATCCTCATCTGAAAAACCTTCACCAGTGATATAATCATTCAAATATGTTTGAGCTCATTGGATTCTTCTTCTTTCTTCATTTAAATTTTCTTCTGTTGATGCATTTGAAGCTTCGGTTGATGCATTGGACGAGACTGAATTTGGCTCACCATTCACCATTCCCACATTTTCATTGTTATCTTCTTCACTGTTAACAACATCATCTTCAATCAAGTCATCACATGCCTCATCATCTCTCCATTCCAGATCCACCAAGATTTGTTCTTCAAAACAAGAAGATATTTCGTTCATTGATTTAGGCTGCTCAAATCATATGAGTGGGAACAAGGCTGCATTTTGTAAATTGAATGAGACATTTCAAGAAACGATAAAACTGGGAAATAATACCAAGATGACCGTTTTTGGAAAAGGAAGGGTGAGACTACATTTAAATGATAGTAACTTCATGATCACTGATGTATTCTATGTTCCAGAGCTGAAGAATAACCTTCTAAGCATTGGACAGCTTCAAGAGCGTGGTTTTGCAATCCTAATCCAATCAGGAAAGTGTCACATACATCATCCACAGAAAGGGCTTATTATTTAATCTGAGATGAAAACCAACATAATGTTTTTATTATTGGCCAACTTTCAGCCCAAGAAGGAGAAGAATACCTATTTTCACACAACTACTTCAGACATAGCTCATCTTTGGCACTGCAGGTATGGGCATTTAAGCTATAAAGGCTTAAGAACACTACAGTCTAAGAACATGATTCATGGTCTTTCACAACTATCTGCATCAACTGTGACTTGTACTGACTGCATAATGGGGAAACAACATAGAGACCCTATTTCAAAAAAAAGCACATGGAGAGCCGCACAAAAGTTGCAGCTAATACATGTAGACATTAGCGGTCCAATCTCTCCAATGTCAAACAGCAAGAAAAGGTACTCACTATGTTTTATAGATGATTTCAGTAGGAAGGCATGGATATATATTTTGAGTGAGAAGTCTGAAGCATTCAACATGTTTAAATGCTTTAAGAAACTTGTTGAAAATGAAACTGGTTTGTCCATTAAATGCTTACGTACTAATAGAGGTGGGGAATTTAATTCTAAAGATTTTAATGAGTTTTGCAAGCAACATGGTATTAAGAGACAGTTAACAACAGCATACACTCAACAACAAAACGGAGTGGCAGAATGAAAAAATCGAACAGTGATGAATCTGGTGAGAAGCATGCTATCTGAGAAGAAGATGCCAAAAAACTTCTGGCCTGAAGCTGTTAACTGGGCAATTTATGTGCTGAACAAGAGTCCCACATTAGCAGTAAAAGATGTCACACCACAGGAAGCTTGGAGCGGGGTCAAACCTACAACGGAGCATTTCAGAGTCTTTGGATGCATCTCATATGCTCATATCCCTGATGCCAGAAGGACATAGTTGACTAGCAAGAGTCTTCTCTGTGTTCTTTTAGGTGTCAGTAAAGAATCAAAAGCATATCGATTATACGATCCTACCTCAAAAAGAATTGTAGTAAGCCGAGATGTCATTTTTGAAGAGGAAAAGCAATGAGAATGGGATAAGAGTTTTGAAGAACAAATCTTGGTGGATCTGGAATGGGGAGATGATGAGGCATGAGATGACTTGATTGAAGATGATGTTGTTAACAGTGAAGAAGATAGCAATGAAAATGTGGGAATGGTGAATGGTGAGCCGAATTCAGTCTCGTCCAATGCATCAATTAAATATCTTCTTGTGCTGTCTGGTTCACCTTGACATATGACATCAAGAGCATCTCTTCGTGTTCATTTAATTCAATATAGTTGGCTTCCTTCCCCCAAGCTCGACACTCATACTGAAAATGCCCAAGCTGATGACGCTTGTAGCATTCAATGGTAGCCTTGTTGAAAGCTTGGAGAACTTGCGAAAATTAATACGTACGAGGCTTCAACACTCCGAAGCCTGCAAGAGAAATATCAAAGCAAAATAAGTAGCGTTAAACAGTAGCCATTTCATCAGTTTTAATTTTAGTATAACACAATAATATGAACCAACCTTGATTCTCAAAGGCACCCAACTAATTCATTAGTCTTCAAATCAAGACTTTGCAATTCTTTAAAAGGCAGAAACAAAGATGCGTTGAGAACCCACTCGCCTAACCCCTAATCCCCAGCACCCCAAGGCAGAATCAATTACTGCCCAGGTATTTCAACAGTTATAGCTTGTGTGGGTTTTGGTTCACGGTGGAGATGATGGATACAATAATGTATTTCGACAACAAAACTTTCAATTCTTGTGAATGGCTCTCCAACTAAAGAGTTCTTTATGGAAAAGGGATTGCAAAGAGGGGACTCTTTATCAACATCTCTTTTCAATATAGCAACTGAGGGTCTTAGTAGAATGCTAAGAAGAGATGTGATTCGGAACTTATAAAAGGTATTTGTTTTGGTCACTTTCAGTTTGTAGATGATACACTCATCTTCAGCTCATATGATTTTCCATCTCTTCAAAACATCAAAAGAACTATGTGATGTTTTGAGTTGATTTCTAGGCTGAAGGTTAATTTCCACACAAGAGCTCAATCACTAGAACTATTGTTATTTCTTCAACTGCTAGCAATCCAATATGTAGTATGGAGGGGATGCCAATTACGTATTTGGGCCTGCCTATTTGTGCATCTTCATCTCATGTGGAAAAGTATTGTTAATAGAATCAATAGCAAGTTGGCTGCCTGGAAAGGGCGTCACTTATCTATTGGTGAGAGAGTGTGCTTGCTTAAATCAATTATAAATAATCTCCCTATCTGCAACCTTTCTTTATTTCCTATCACATCCACTATTGCTACCAAAATTGAGAAACATATCATATCTTTCTTTGGTTCTTAGGATGAAGGAGGGAAAAAACTATGCAATGTTAAATGGGCATTAGTGGTTCATCAAAAAAAAAAAAAAGATATGTTAAATGGGTATAGACTACATTATTGATATAAATCATGGGTTAATAACACTTCCATAACAATCAATTTCGTTTCGGTTAGTGTTTTAATTTTTTAATTGAAACAATATGTTTTGGTTTCAGAGCATTTCAGTGTATTGTTTTGGGATTATACTGTTTATATATATATATATATATATATATATGAACTCAATAAACATAATTTAAATTTACATTTAAAGACAAATTAACTTGAAATTATGCAATTTAAATTTCTAACACAAGTAAAAAAGTGAGAGTTGAACCGATATGACATGATCGACTAGATGGATTCAAAGACAACCTAAACGACTGGTAAAAATATAGTTTGACTCAAAAAAGTTTAAGACGACATATTTTTTTAAAAAAATATTGAGATGACAACATATTGGATCGACCGGGGTCAAATCAGGTTAACCTTTTAAATCCGTAATCCAGGTCATGAGACCATAATAACCCTAAATAAAGCAAATCAAAACAAATTATAAAACTCAATTCTTAATAAACCTATTATTTAACCGTTAAATTGAAAAAAAAATTAATCTAAAAAAAGGACACAAAAAATGACAATTCAAAACAAAATTATGAAAATGTCACCAGTAGTCTCGCAAGGCCTTTCTAAACTCTAATTGCCCTATAATTTTAACCTGAGATATTACAATATGTTAGGAAAATCTTTGTAAGATTTCAGTCTGATCCACCAATCGAATTGAAAGATATGATTGATATCGTAAAACTAGATAATATTTTTTTTGAAAAAAAAACATTATTTGGCTGGAATGGAACCGGAACATTCCAGCCAGAATTTTGGCAGAATTTATGGAATGGGCTAAAAGATTCTGAGCAAGATGAAATTTATTCCAGTTTGTTCCATTTTTTAAATTGAAACGAGATATACCAGTCATTTTGAATGTTATAGAACAAAATTGACAACCTTGTATCATGGTTGCCTAGAGTTTTTTTTTTTTTTTTTTAATTGGATTTTTTTCAATTTTTTTTTCAACATTGAGTTGATTGGTAATCGAGCTTCATAATTTGTTTTTATATGTATTATATGAGGTTATCATGATCCTATGATATGATAACATGCCAAATTCATGACCTGAATCATTAGACTATGATAACCTCATATATAAAGTATATTGAACAAATTACAAAACATAATTCTCAATCATCAGTGTTTAAAAATGAAATTGAAAACATATATGAAAAAATAACATAAAAATGACTCAAGTCAACTTGAGAACCTGCCAAATCCGTGATCCAGGTCATGAGACCTAGATAACCTCATAGAAAGCGAATTCAAAAAATAACTCAGGTCAACCTAGGTTACCCTGCCAAACCCACAACTCAGGTTAGAAAACTAGGATAATGCTATATAAAGCAAATATAAACAAATTTTAAAGCATAAATCCCAATCAACTTATTGTTGAAAAATAAAATTGAAAAAAAAATTCAATCTAAAAATAGACACAATAAAATGACCTGAAATAACTCAAATTAACTCATAAAAATATGTGATCTAAGTCATGAGATTGAGATAACTTGATAGAAAGCAAATAAAAAATCACGAAGCTTAATTCTTAATGAACCTAATGTTGAATAAGAGTAAAAAAATATCAATTAAAAAATAAATTCAATTCAACTAGATTAACTCATTAAACCGGTTGAATAACTAAGATGTTATGTCAAGAAATGATTTTGAAAATTTTCTTCATATGTGTTAAATAACTAAGATAGGAGTCTTGATCAAGGCATGAACATAGGCTCTCCAAGACGATTGACCAGAAGGAGAGAAGGAAGGCTCATTCTGCTACGCACTGACTCTTAGTCTCAAAGAAGAAACAATTACTTGGTTCTATATCCTTAGCACATCAAACATGAGGGTATGTATGAACAATATGGTTGTATATGATTCACCTCACATGTTTTCTCCTTAAATTTATAGCAAAACCTAATAGAAAAACAGTAAACATTGTGTCCACTATAAAATGTAAAGGGGTGAACAATGCGGCTACATAGCGTTCACCCCACATACTTTATATTATAAGTAACTAGTTTTGTATAGGCGCTCCGCGGTGGGGTGGTTATTTTTTTAAGTAAAAAAATAATAATAAGCAGGCTCTTACAATGCGCTTTTTAATATAATTTTTTTAATCACAAATCAAAATGTCATATACATGTATTTAGTAATTAGATTGATATTCGATAAATAAATAATTAAGATTAAGATATATGATATCGTGGCATGAATTATGTGCTTAGTTGTGTTTAACAACCATGTTTGCTAGAGTTTTTTTATGAAACAACCATATGTTCCGATTAAAGGAAACAAAAAAGTCATACCCAATATTGAATGAAGAAACTAGAAAAAAAAAAACAATGAAAAAAGAGACATGTCAAAACTATATAAATACACTAATCTCGTGAACATAAACATATGATTGAGATCATCCTATGGAAAGAAAAACTTTTTACCGGACAATGATCAATCCTTGTGATGTCCAAAGTGTATATCAAACATTTTATAACTTGCCATGTGAAACAAATATATCACAACTTGTTTTTATTGCATTCTATTATGACTTGTTTTGTGCCTTACATTATTTAATATATTAAAATAAATTTAATAAATTATACTGAAGCAAGGTCTAATATTAGAAAGTTAACGGAAATAATAAATGTACCTTTGCCCACAACTAGCTGGTCCCTTCACAAAATGCTGAGCTGTATATTAATTCTCAGAGACAACGATAACTAGTTGTTCTAACTAATCCCTATACTTTTAAATATGTTTGCGATTCCGTCCCTTCATTAATTTTTCGTTAGTAAAATGTTGAGCTGTCAGCAATACAAACAAAACAAGTTTCTTTGAACTTCTTTTTGCCGACACTACAACTGAATTATTTTGGTTTTTTCCCCGCATGAAGAATGTTTAGGAATCGGGTTTGCCATCGAGACCACAAAGATTACTGTAGAAAACAATGGTGTCTACTAGCTGAATTTTTTATTAGTATTCTTCTTCTTGTAGGAGGAAATATATAGGCAGAGCTCTAAATAGGTAATGCCCTGAATAGGCAGAGCTCTGAATAGGTAACAATCCTATTCTAAGAAAGTGTAGTAATTTTATACAAAATTTGATATGACTCCTATAATTGATAGGCAGTAATCAGATTACAAAATAATATTTAATCTAGTTCCTATAATTAATCAGGTTACAGAATCTCAACTAATCATGTCAACACTCCCCCTCAAGTTGGAGCATAGATATCAGTCATGCCCAACTTGGTAATTACTCTCTGAAATGCCGGCCCTGAAATGGCCTTGGTAAGAATATCAGCTAACTGATATGCTGACTGGACAAAGGGAAATTGTATGAGTTTCTGATCTATTTTTTCTTTGATGAAGTGACGATCAATTTCAACATGCTTCGTGCGGTCATGTTGAATAGGATTATGCGCAATGGAAATGGCCGCCTTATTATCACAGTGTAGAGTCATCGGGTCTGTATAGTGAATCCCTAATTCTGTCAAGACCCTCTGAATCCATAATAATTCACATACCCCATGAGCCATACCTTGAAATTTTGCCTCCGCACTCGACCAGGCCACCACTTTTTGCTTCTTACTACGCCATGTAACCAGATTTCCGTTGACAAAAGTGAAGTAGCCTGATGTAGATTTTTTGGTTGTTTGATCCCCTGCCCAATCAGCATCGGTATAATAAACCCGGTACCGTTGAGGGTTGGATTTAATTGAAGAGAATAGTACACTTAAAGGAAAAGGGGGGCCTAAATGCAAATAAAAAAAATATAGAGTATAAATACTCTCTCCTCACCAAAAAAATCTGTAGGAACCATAAGGAGAGGATGGGGAGTTTTATACCCATTCCTGAGAAATCAAGAGAGAAACACTAAAATTTCAAGAACCCCTCCAAGATTAAGAGCTTATAAATGGGATAAACACTTAAGGGCATAGGATTACCAAGAAATTGAACAAGAAGAAAAGAAATGAGGGAGTTGAAAATCTTCAACTGGTTGAAGATCACAATCTTAATTTGTACCGGGTAAGGTATTCTAAACATGAGCTTAAAAAAATTCATTTTTAAATTCGATAAAGAATTGATACCTTGATATTGAATCATAGGTTAGGGTTCTTAGACATAAATTGGAAAAAGTACTTATTGTTGAGATTAAGTTAATTCATGTGTGTGGTATGTAGTTTATGAAAGTATTGTGTGAAGGGGAGGGGGAGACGAATCTGGACAGACTTGTCTCCTAACTTTCAATGAGATTTCGGGTAGGAGGATGAGGGGATTAGGATCGGGTTCCTCATAGAAATTGTAGATTTGAATGTTAGCTAACCAAGAAAACTGGTCTTGCTCAATTTGGAGATGTAGAACTCCAGTTATGGGTTACCAACGGAGACTGAGTCGTGACTGATTATGTAGGGTTATAGGACTAATTAGTAAATGAACAATTTTGACTATCTTGGAGGCAAAACTGGGTTCTCTTCCCTTAGAGAACTAGTAGCCTCGTGTATTAACTTTCTAACGAGTCAATCTCACTTAAAATGGAGTTTTAAAACTTTAGATATAGTTAAAAATCTGATTAGTGTTCAGACAGTAACAGTTCAAAGGTAGACAGTAACAGTAGACTTTCACGTGAATACTATAAATAAGAATATAAAAGAATTGAGTCATATGAACACTTGTATATTGAGATACTAACTCTGAAAATATACATGATATATGTTATTATAAGGAAATGAACATGCATAGAAAGTAACATATGAGTAATGGATGAATATGAATTCTCTATAATATCGACTTGAAGGAATCATAACAAAAAAAAAACTTCCTTGTGATTCAGGAGGAGCAACCAGGATTGGATCTTCTGTTAAGAGAGGTCGCGAGACAGGCGAAGCAGGTGCGTGATTTTCCCTCCTATTTGCACTTATACAATTTAGAATCCTTCTGGTGAATGCAATTATAATAAATATCGTGTTGAATGTAAATAAAGCCTAGCGTATTTACAAGATTAGCTTCGACTAATGGCATCCATGATAGCTTCGGCTAGTGGCATCCGTGATAGGATTGTCGGGATATGAATTACATGATTAGCTCCGGCTAATGGCATCCGTGATAGGATTGCCGGGAAATGAACTATACGATTAAACCTTGCAAGGTCACCCAGTTTATGCAAGTAAATAAGATTATTCAATTAAGAATATACAAATAAGTGTTAATTGGGTTTAAAAGATTTACAAGAAAAATATAAGTTCTTTGTTAGAATTCTCATGGATTCGATAGAAAGTTAATACTTCATTCATATTCATTACATGATCATACATATATTCTTTATCAACATAATGGTATGTTTATTTATGTAACAGGTCCATCAAACATCTAGGAAGATCATTAGTTTAAGACTCTACTTTGTGAAGCTTATGTAAATATTTAACTTAAAACAAAAGGGAATTAACGTGTTTATGTAGTATACTTTTGTGCAAACCTTGATGTATTTATAAAGGTTCAGCTTAGCATGTAGTATTTTAGTTATCTTGTAATTAACCATTTTGAAATATTTAAGAACACTTCTTATATTGTAAATACTTTCTTCGCATGTTAGTATTCCTTTTCCTTTAAATTTTATGATATGATGTGTTGGATTATGTTCATATTGAACTTACTCGTAGGATATATATATATATATATATATATATATTGTGTGGATTGTATGAGGTGTGGAATTATGAGGTTTGATATAAGGTCTGGAATTAAGGGACCTTGTGATGATGGGTTGATTGAGTAAACTATTAGTAGTCGAAAACTTGGGATATCCTAAATGCAAATAAAACTTTGCCGAATTTTTGGAAATTAAAAAAAAATTTACCCTCAAATAAAGAGGATATGTTAGAATCTTTTAACATTGATCGAGGCATACAGTCGGACTATTACAACAGCCACCACAATGGTAGCCGAAATTTGGGCTTGCAGAAAACGTGTTATCTATTTTTTTTTCAAAAAATAAAGACGAACAAGTCTAGGCTTTTTTTGGCCTTCTTTTTTGGGTTGAATATAAATTTAAAGGAAAACATATTAAACCCGGTTGAGTTCATGGTTCAGGTCGTAGGTCTCACTAGTAAAGCCATAACAACCGGGGTATTATTTTTTTACTGATATTTTATATATATATATATAATTTTTAAATTCATGTTTCAATTAATATCTCTTATTTATATGGGTTTTTTTTTCTTATTTAATATTTTTTGGATAGAGATTGTTTTTTTATAATGTTGTACATATATAATTTTTAAAAAGATTATTTTGATTTATTTATAATTTTTTTTATCTTTTCTATAAAAGAACTTTATTTTTTAAAATAAAAATATATTTTTTCATATAATATTTTTAATATGTACAGCCCTCCATTATATTTTTTATTTTTATTTAATTTAATTTATTTAATATATATTTATTTTTAATATCATGATAAAAAATTAATTTTAATCAAGTTAAATACTTAATTACGTGGACCCTTGGATCAACATAAATAGAAAATCTGAAACATGATTCTCGTTTTCCGAACCTAGCCCACATTTTGTTTTTCTTTCTTTATTTATTTGTGTTTTTTCTTCTTCATGTGGTGGGCTCACTAATATTCTTGATTTTGTTTTTTTTATTTTTTTCAAACCTCTCATCATATACATTCTATTCATGAGGTGCAATTCATGCCTCACATTGCCTAATTATAGATATTATAAGGAATATTATATTTTGTAATGTGGTTAAATCTGTTTATCAAATA
>Ga0325414_1001070_pt1 | contig 25365 bp, 19 predicted proteins | sample PopdelMetagenome_8_FD_206183 | JGI IMG/M metagenome (GOLD analysis project Ga0325414, IMG submission 206183) | Populus deltoides microbial communities from Bellville, Georgia, United States - Leaf-PdKOR-R3 | ecosystem: Host-associated > Plants > Phyllosphere > Phylloplane/Leaf | place: USA... | reverse complement strand
TTCTTCTCATCATCTTTATATCTTTTATATAACATTATTACTCCATTTGTATAGAGGATCAAATTTAGAATTACAACACAAATATCATCATTCACAAGGTTTAAAGTCATTTTTTCATCAACCTGTCGAGGGCATTATTCTCTCATTAACACCTATATATAAAGAAAAAAAAACATTAAAAAAGATTCAATAGTAGGCTTTGAAAATAGAATATAACTTCCTACACCTACCAGCCAAAATAGCAGGGATTGATAAATAAGGAGAAGAGATATACAGAAGAGTATTATTTTTTAAGAAGATAAAATTTTTTACTGTTACATAATATATATATATATATATATATATATATATATATATATATATATATTACAATTCCTTAATTCAAACCGCTATATTTTAGGATACAATGAATGATAACTTAATTCCCAGAATATTTCTTGCATATATGCCTAATATAATATGGTAGATAAGATCTCTTATTTTTCTCTTTTATCAGTCAGTGATTTGGCAATATCTTTATAATTTTTGGCAATATCTTCAACATGCCCCCATAATCTTAACGGTAGATCACAAATGTTAAGATTGGAGCAATGGAGTTGAAACCACGTAGCAGAGAGAGGTTTCGTAAGAAGATCGGCTAGTTGGTCACGATTGGATAGATAATTGACATATAATTTGTTTTGTGCAATAAGGTCTCTAACAAAATGAAAATCAATTTCTATATGTTTTGTATGAGCATGAAAGACCATATTTGAAGATAGATAAGTAGTGCCAATATTATCACACTACAGAGTGGGATATTGAGAAAATCGCAGATTAAGTTCTAAAGCCAAGGATTGTAACAATTGTAGTTCAGCAGTGGTGTTTGTGAGAGCTTTGTACTCTGCATCTATACTGCTACGAGCAACTATAGCTTGTTTTTTAATACACAATAGGCACCAATCGATTGGCGAGCATTTGTGTCTCCTGCCCAATCCGCATATGAAAAGGCTTGAAATGTGAAGGAACATGTGCGAGATAAGAACAAACCAAAGGAAATGGGTTGCTTGAGATAACATAGTATTCGTTTAACACATTACTAGTGAGAGTTCTTCGGTTGATGCATGAATTTACTAACAAGATGGACTGAGAAAGTAATATCAAGACGAGTAAGGGATAGATAGTGAAGTCCCCTAACAATGCTTCGTTATATAAATGGATCATGAAAAGTTGCAGTATCAGTGGTAGTTAAAGACACATTAGTGGACATGGGTGTTTGGCATGGCTTTGCACAATCCATGTTAGACCGTTTGAGGAGATCAACAATATAGCACCGTTTGAGGAGATCACATCAACAAAATAACGTCGTTAAGTGAGATAGAGAGACCTGTATTATCTTGTATAACTTCAATGCCCAAAAAGAATGAGAGAGGGCCAAGATCTTTAATGGCAAACTCTTGTCGTAGCTTTTGAATAAGTTCGGCTAGGGCATTATCATCATAGCCAGTGATGATAATGTCATCAACATATATAAATATATATATGGTGCTAGATTTCTAATTGTAAACAAAGAGAGACAAATCTACTCAACTGCCAACAAAGCCGAACTTAACCAAAACAGTAGCAAAGCGAGAAAACCACTAGCGAGGAGCCTGTTTAAGGCCATGTAATGAATGTTTGACCTTACACAGATGGTAAGGAAATTAAGGATGCTTGAAGCCAAGAGGTTGGGCCATACAGATAGTCTCTGCCAAGTTACCATGAAGAAAGGCATTTTGAATATCTAGTTGGCGAATAGACCAATTATTGCTGATAGCAATAGATAATACAAGCCGTATAGTATCAGGCTTAACAACTGGACTGTAAGTCTCATTAAAATCCACCCCATGCTATTGACTATAGCCTTCAGTAACCAGTCGAGTCTTATATCGTTCAATTATGCCATTAGCTCTTCTTTTTATTTTAAAAATCCATTGACATCCAATGACATTAACATGGTATGGTGGAGAACCAGATCCCAAGTATGATTCTATAACAAGGCATCAAATTCAGCATTCATTGTAGAACGCCAATGAGAAAATTTAGAGGCTTCGGTAAAAGGAAGTAAGTTCAGTGTAAGTTGGAGAAGTGGAGACAAGGCTCGTTGCATGGGATATAAAACATTACCATCGGGTGCTTGTTTAGGCTTAGAACTATGATTTTTGGATCTGGTGACCATAGAATGAGTATTTATATTACTGGTTGGGTGCTGAGAGCCTTGGTCAGATGATGATGAGGATACTGGCAATCTAGAATCATTGATTGGAAAGAATGAAGAAGCATTGGTACCTATATGTGTTAGTTATATAAGAGATATAGCAATAGAAAAGGAGAGTGATGTGGAGGACGAGATTTGAGATACAAAAGGTGAGTGACGATAATTCTTGTCAAGATATCAAAGGGTCTGCTGTTGCCACCTGTCAAGAGAATAAAGAATATAATGGCTAGAAAGTTTGTTAATATTGTTAGACAATTAACAAAGTCTGTTACTGTTAATTAGATTACGTAAACAAGCTTCTCACCTTTAGTTCATATAAAATGAATTTAACACTACTGGCAAACATAATAAGTGAATATACACAAAAACATTTTCTTCTTCCTTTGCATTGCAGTATCTCCCTCTAATTCTATTCACTTCTCTGTTCATCTCTATGATGATTCTTACATGGAAAGGAATATTCATCAAAGACAATATGATGTGACGCATCAACTTTATCTATTGCAAGATCAAGACATTTACATCACCAATTGAGACTATAGCCAATAAAGACATAGGTTTTAGACCTAAAATCAATTTTGTGATTGTTATATGGTCTTCAAAAAGTACAACAAAAAAAACTTTAAAAAATAGTAATCTAGTTTATGATGATAAACAATTTCATATGAAGACTTTTGATTTAGTATAGGGGTAGGGGTAGGATGACGATTGATAATATAAGTTACAGTTACCAAGGCATCTTCCCAAAACAGTTGAGGACGATTGGAATGAGAGAGCATGGATAAACCAACTTCAATAATTTATCACATTCAACTACACCCATTTGTTGATAAGTTTATGGACATGCTTTATGATGATGAATGCCAATCTTAGTGAGGAGAGTAGACATACAATGATATTCACCTCCTAGTCAGATTGGATATTTTTAATTTTACGATTAAATTGGTGTTTAATATAAGTGTTAAAATGCAGAAACACATTTTCTACATCAAATTTTAATTTGAAAGGAAAAAGCCACATAAATTTAGTGCAATCGTCTACAAAGCATATATAATATCGAGCACCGAAGTTTGACAATAGATGTGCTATCCCCAAACATCAATATGCACTAAGTCTAAAGGATAAGCATATTTGTGTTTGTTGGTTTTGAAGGGCAATTTACTACTTCTAACAAACTAACAATCTGAACACACTGGAAGTGGTTTATTTGCAATAGGAAAAGCAAATGCAGAAATTGATTTTTGAAGAATCGGAAAGGATACATGACCAAGATGGTAGTGCCATAACGGATAGGAAGCATGCACAACTATGAATACAAGAGGAGGAAGGATATCTTGTAGATTGGAGAATGAGTATAAACCATCCTCAAATGTGCCACGATGAAGGATTTTCCTCGAGTAATCCTTGATAAGAAAAAAGGAATCATGAAACTCAAAGTATACTAGATTATCAACGCAAATTTTTTTAACAGAGATTAAGTTTTTTTGTATATTAGGAACAAGAAGCAATTGATTTAAAACCAATGGTGTTTTAGAATGATGAAAAATTGAAGAACCAACTTTAGAAATATGCAAACCTGCACCATTGCCAACAAGAACTTGATTTGAACCAATATACTCATCACTCCATAAAATCAAGTTGGTCATGTTGTTGGTGAGATGATGTGTGACACCTGTATCAGGATGCCAATCTGATTCTGAAGTAGTAAAAATCATGACCATTAAGCCATGAATGTTAGAGGATTTGGGAGTAAAGTCATGATAAGTAATGTCAAACCGATGATAACAGTTCTTAGTCGTATGGTCAGGTTTATCACACACCTGGCATACCACACTTTCTCAATGAAAAAAGTTATGACCATTGTAACCATCATGAAAAGAACCACCTCTGAAACTGCACCCTCATCCTCTGAGCCCTCTATAGAAACTAAGACTAGGCTGGCAAGTAGCAACATAAGATGCTAGTTGAACAATTGTTTGATTGTTATCATGAAGTTGTGACACTATTATGAGAAAATAAGTGCATATACTTCTTCTAGTGTGACAGGATCAGTACAGGCATAGATGGTGGTAACAAAGGGATCATAATCATGACGAAGTCCTGATAAAAGATATGATATGATATCATCACAGTAAAGATCATGACCAATGATTACAAGATCATCTATCATGCGTTTGATTTGCATGGAGTAGTCATGTGTTGACTGTGCACCCTGCGAGTATTCACAAGTTCAGTTCGAAGATGAATAACCTAAGCACATGATTAAGAGGAAAAGGATTTTGCAAGGGTACACCAAATTGCAGCAGAGGTGGTATGAGATACCATCTGAACAAGGATGTTTTCTGATATGGTGGAGAAATTAATAGCAACCACAATGGCATCTTGACGTTTCCAATGTTCATAAAGAGGATTGGAAGTGGAGGAAGAAGTTCCAAGTTTAGAGTGAACGATTAAGACTTCCTTGGGTGGGGCTATAATGGTTCCATCAATGCATCGAAAAAGTCCTTGCCCATGAAAAAAAGGAATTAATTGTGCTTTCCAGACATGATGGCTATCTTTTAAGACTTTTGTAAGGGGGCGTAAAAGACTGCTGTAACAGTGTCAAATGTGCACGAGGTGCACACTTTGGCAGGCTGTCCAAAACAGTGCCTAGGGGTGCTGGCAGCCATGCCAACAGGGGAAGAAATCAGCAACGCAAATTTGTGTGGCTGTAGGTTCGTCAAAGGAAAATCGGCAGCGCAGATTGTTGAGGAACATGAGCTGGACGATGGACTGTCCAGGCCACGCAGGAAAACTCGTCAGGAGGATAGGTTAATGAGAACTAGGGCTATCACAGAATTCGGCAGCGCAGACATTGGCATCCTGCATGTAGATGCGAATTCGGCAGCGTAAACATTAGTAGCCTGCACGCAGATGCGAATTTGGCAGCACGCAACAGCTTGTGCAAGTCGGTGGTTTGACTTGGCAAAACTTGGATGAAGGACTGTCCAAGGCATGTGAGTGACTCAACAGATGACGTAGCAAGAACTGGCAGATGGGGCTGCCAGGAGGGCATGCAGAACGTGGGTAGTGGCAGTTATAGACATCCAAGATCATAGGGGCTGAACATGGGGGCTGACCAGGGGTTACTCTCAACCCACTAAGATCATGGGAGATCATGGGGGAAAACTACCCACTACTTGGTAGATAATGGGGCCACTATGTTCATGGGTGAACATGGGTGAGATAGTGTCCCACTACTTCCTTAAAAGTAGGAATGGGATGTGCCTTGTAAATGCTTGTCTATAAATACTTGTTGTAGCTCTTAGTCGAGGGTGCGGCATGTATGGGTATGTAGCAGCAAGGGTGGGGAATGTTCAGCATGTAGGGGCATGCAAGAACATGTAGAGCACTAGTTAGAGATAGCTTGGTGTAGCATGCAATCTTTGTGTATAGCACACATACGAATTTGTGTATAGTTTCCTTTGTGTACGAGATTAATAAAGGTTCGGAAAGAGTTCCTGTAAAGCTTGTTGTGCACTTTGATTCTTATTCTACTTGTGTATTCCACTTGCATAGTTACTAGGCAAACACGAGTGGGATTGGCGAGGGAAGGTTGAGTCTAGTGAGGCAGTAGGCTGCCGCACGGGTTTATTCGTATGACGAAAAATTGCCTCGTGACAATTGCCATTAGTGTGTCAATGTTAGTTTGAGGATGATGCCATTTATACGATGTGAGTTAGAGGCTCTGATACTATGTAACAAGGTGAGAACAAGGAGAAGAGATATAGATACCATGTAACAAGGTAAGAACTAGGAGAAGAGATATTTAGAAGAATATTTTTTTAAAAAAGATACATTTTTTATTGTTACATCATATATATATTACAATACCTTTATTCAGGTCACTATATTTAGGATTCAATGAATGATAAGATATTCACTTGATTTCTAGAATATTTCTTGTATATATGCCTGATATGATATGGTAGATAAGATTCCTTATTTTCCTCTTTGATGAGTTGGTGATTTGGCAATATCTTCAACTTGCTATAATTATGAGCATTAGTTTCATCATTTATGTAACAGAGGAATGCCATATACATATAGGTCATGTCAAGCTGGAAACCTTCAAAGTGAAGGTAAAAGTATTGACCCAAAACAATGTAAGACCTGACGGGAGGGGAAAAAAAGAACAACAAAGCACCAATTCAAGTGCACAGGAGCAAATTAAGAAGTCCCTCGCAGAATTTTGTAACAAATATGCAGATTATGACTTAAGCTAGAACAATGCAGGTGAAGTTTGCTTCATCAGTTTAGCAGATGGTAGTCTAAAAAGCTAGCCTCTCGTGAACACATGCCAATAAATAAATGAATATAAATCTCTCTCAATGGTATACCCTAATATAGACTACAAAATTACTGGCTCACCATATGCAATAAGGCTTAATCAATATGGATATCAATACATTGAAGATGAAAAACTTGTAGTTGAATAATTCAAGGGGAGAAAATCGAACCATAGTTAAGAACGAGAGCACTGACAGTCCAGCATAGTAGGCCAAAAAAAAAAAGAAGTAAAAAGCAACTGAAGGAAAAAGGAGATCAATAAAGGTTGATATAGCCACTAATAAAAGGATAGAAAAAATAAGAATAAAACCTTGTAGGAAGACTTCAGATGATGAACCTAGTGGTTCGGGGATCCCTTTCCAAGCTTAGGAATGATGCCAAGTCTCTCGGATCAACCTCACGCTAAAGCCAAGAGTAGGGCAAACACAGAATCCCTCTATAACGTTGGAATCACTCCAAGTAAAACTGAATTCAAATTCGTAAAATGGCAAAAAACAAAAAAAAAAATAGACTGCCTTCATTATTTTCATCCCACCTTAAATATCAATCCAATCATACCATCTCCAACTCCAACTAGAAAAGCAATAAACTAGGAAAACAATACACAGAAAAAGAAATAGAATTGCAGCAAATACATAGGCTTCCTAAAAATCCTTTGTATATCATAACAACTCCAATGTTTACGGAGTCATTGATCACGGAACTATGAGGAATCCTTCTCCTGATTTGCATCAATTTCCGGCTCCCATGAAGAACTTGACACTGGCAAGTTTTGACAAGTGTAAGCAGCAAATAGATATGTGTGTAAACGCTTGATTTCTAAAGCTTCTAACCAGACATAGTCTAAAGTTGGATGATTTTTCCTCTACACTAAGAACTTATAATAACCTCCTCGATGAGTGGTAATAAATTGATGGTCAAGAATGGCAGCATTCTCATCTCGTGGTGCTATAATTTCTAGAACTCACAGCACTGGGTTACTTTCGGTACTGGTATTGCAACAATTTCATCAACATCACCCTTGAACTCTGTAAGATCTTCAATGTTAAAAACAAGACTAATACCAAAATCAGAGGGTAAATCAATGACATAGGCATTAGAACCTAATTTCTTGGTTACTTGAAAAGGGTCTGATCTGCATGCATGAAGCTTGGTAAAACTCCCTGGAGGAAAATGCTCTAGTCTCAAACGAACTAGAACCACATCACCTTCATTAAATTGTCGATCCTTGCATTTTGCATTTGTCGAAGCTGCATAAGAGTTTGTATGGAAGGTCAGGCGCTGTTTGCACTCATCATGAACATCATTGTATGCATGTCCCTCCACATTCAAGGCTAATAGAATTGATCAACAACAATAACAAAGGTATTATCATGACCAAAGAGCCCAGCTAAGCCCCCACCGTGGAGTTTCGTAATTAGAAACTCCCGAAAAAAACCACGCGGAACACGTAGATGCGATTTGTAGAATAGAAATCCATCACGCAACAAATACTCATTACAAGATGTACCCTGAGTGGAGATATCATTCTTTACATTGCCAAAGTCCTCATCATTGGCATACCCTATTTTTAGATTATCAAAACCTGTAACATTAGCTGAAAACATATATAACAAGTGTGGTCTCCTGCTTAAGGCGTCAACCACCTTATTTTTAGTCCCTGACTTATGTCTAATAACAAATTCAAATTATTGCAGATAGTCCATCCAATGAGCATGTCATGCATTCAGTTTACTTTGGGAATTTAAATGCTTCAAAGAATCATGATTTGTAAAAAGGATAAACTTTTTATGGATCAAGTAAGGTCGCCAATGCTTGAGAGTTTGAATTAAAGCATAGAATTCCATATCATATATTGAGTATCGCCGGCGAGTATCATTAAGCTTCTCACTATAAAAAGCAATGGGATGAGATTTTCCATCTCAACTACATACTTCTATTTTTATTTTATTTTCCTATTATTCAATTAACACGATGAGATTTTCCATTGGGTTTCATAAGCATTGTAGAATTTCATGATCAGAGATTTACATATCAATCATTGATTGATAAAAAAATATATATCTCCTTATCATTCCGTACATTTCCAAAGTCCTCATCATTGGCATACCCTGTTTTTAGATATCAAAACCTGTAACATTAGCTGAAAACATATGTAACAAGTGTGGTCTCCTGCTTAAGGTGTCAGTCACCTTATTTTTAGTCCCTGACTTATGTCTAATAACAAATTCAAATTATTGTAGATAGTCCATCCAATGAGCATGTCATGCATTCAATTTACTTTGGGAATTTAAATACTTTAGAGAATCATGGTTTGTAAAAAGGATAAACTCTTTATGGATCAAGTAAGGTCGCCAATGCTTGAGAGTTTGAATTAAAGCATAGAATTCCATATCATATATTGAGTATCGCCGGCGAGTATCGTTAAGCTTCTCACTATAAAAAGCAATGGGATGAGATTTTCCATCTCAATTACATACTTCTATTTTTATTTTATTTTCCTGTTAATTAACACGATGAGATTTGCCATCGAGTTCATAAGCATTGTAGAATTTCATGATCAGAGGTTTACATATCAACCATTGATTGATAAAAAAAATATATATCTCCTTATCATTCCGTACATTGCCAAAGTCCTCATTATTGGCATACCCTGTTTTTAGATATCAAAACCTGTAACATTAGCTGAAAACATGTGTAACAAGTGTGGTCTCCTGCTTAAGGCGTCAGCCACCTTATTTTTAGTCCCTGACTTATGTCTAATAACAAATTCAAATTATTGCAGATGGTCCATCCAATGAGCATGTCATGCATTCAGTTTACTTTGGGAATTTAAATGCTTCAGAGAATCATGGTTTGTAAAAAGGATAAACTCTTTATAGATCAAGTAAGGTCAGTAATGCTTAAGAGTTTGAATTAAGCTTCTCACTATAAAAAGCAATGGGATGAGATTTTCCATCTTAACTACATATTCTATTTTTATTTTATTTTCTTGTTATTCAATTAACACGATGAGATTTGCCATTGGGTTTCATAAGCATCATAGAATTTGATGATCAGAGGTTTACATATGAACCATTGATTGATAAAAAAAAATACATCTCCTTATCTTAATTTGCTAGTTGATAAGCACCTTGTTTAAGAACTTTGGCACTAATATATGGACCCTCCTAGTTTAGGAATCATTTGCCAAATTTTAGATCTTTATAGCCAATTGATAAAATGGCCTTCCATACCAAATCTCTAGCTGAAAATTCTCTAATTAAATATATTTGTTGTATGCTTTTTTGAACTTTTTTCTTATGTGCTAGTAAATAATCTAATATAGCAAGTCTTACCTTATTTGAATCCTCCAACTTTGCTAGCATAACAGATTGATATTCTAAACTATCCATTTCACTTTATATATCCTTTCTAAATAATATATTATGAGCTTTATAGGAAACATAGTATCATTGCCACATGTTAAAGTGAATGGTAAAGTTCTTATAGCATTTTATGAAGTTATATATGCTTATGGTACCTTTGATAAAACATCATACCTCTTTGGTACTACTTCTGACCAATTTCTAAATTTTAAGGATTATTGTTTTGTTGGTCAATTAAGCTTGCCTATTTTCCTGAGTATAATTAGTAGAATTGTTTTTTTTAAAATACATACTCTTGTGTGAAATTGCATCACATCCTCTTTAGTAAACATTAATCCTTGTTCAGTGGTGATGGTTTCCAGTAGTTCAAATTTATGGATGATTTTGTTCTTAATGAATCTAATCATAGTTTCTTGATTGATCAATTCATAAAAAATAAATTTAACCTATTTAATGAAGTAATATATGGCTACAAGGATATAGTTATGTCTTTTTTATGATGGTGGATATATTTTTTCAATAATGTTAATTTTTCATCCTTTAAATGACCATGGTTTGGCCATTGTATTGAGTTTATTTTATGGTATATGTTGGATTGAACTAGATTAATGACATTTTTATACCTGTTTTTATAATGAATGCAATCCTTGGTTATTCCTGGATAATAAAAGTTATGGTTCATGATTAATCATCTCATCTTGATGTTGGGTTAATGAACTCCATAGAGTCCTTCATGAATCTCAAACATGATCAATAAATCTTAATTTGGTCTTAAGCATCTAAGTAAGACTCCAATAATTGACAACAATGGTTTTATTATGATCGTATTTTGTATTTTCAACCATGGAATCAATATTGTTTTAATTTATCATACTCCAGTTAGATATCAATAGTAGTTGGTCAATTGACAATCCTTACTAGGATAATGCCACAATGATCAAAGGCCACTTAATACTGTAATCCATGTTGAGCAAATCATTGGCTTCTGTATTATTTTCTCTTATTAAAAAATAAATTATTATTCTTTTCAATAAGTTTTTTCCACTTAATGGTATTGAGTTAGAGAAGTATTGTTACTACCCAACTTCTGACCTAATTTTTGATAAATTTTTGAAAAACACCAAAAATAGCAAGACAACAAAAATAAAAAAAAATGTTTTTGATGTCTTTACGTCACTTGCAGCGTCTTTTTCCTACACGTTCAATGTCAATGCGTTTTTTAAGTCGATGTTAAAGTTACTCTTTTTTAAAAAATTCAAAATACAAAAAAATAATAAAAATCAAAATTTGCAAGGGTCCAAATATGAAAATAAAGAAGTTAAAGGACCAATTTGTTTTTTGGGTTGCTTGGTCACCAAGTTTTCTTGGAGACTAAGCAATTAAAAATAACAAACTTTGTTTTCACCTATAAATAGGTGGTGGTTACACACACAAAAAAGGAAGAAATTAAGAGGCGCCGTAAAACAAAACCTAAAACAGAGACTTGGCCGCCGCCCCTCTTATACCCATCCATCTTCCCAACCCAAGGCCGCCACCCTCACAAAAAAGAAAACACTCACTTCCCCTTCTTTTTCCATCTTTACTGCCACCATCTTCAACCTTAAACCTTGAGCCCCTCCATCTCACTTATCTCTTGCAACCCCCCCATAAAAAAAACACCAGATCCATTTTCCCTAGTAAAGCCTCCCTTCATTAACTTTTCCTCTCCAATCCCTTTACACCTAAAACAGCCGCCTTACAAGCCATCTGTAAACCCTCATGATTATAATTTTTCTAGGTTATTAAAATATGAGAAATTTAACCAATAGTAAAATGGGTTAAATTACATTAAAAAAACCTAAATCAAGATAAAAATTGTGAAATTAATGAAATGAAAAGTGAATATAATGCTAAATTGTTAGAAAGAAAAATTTATGGGGAAAAAATAAATACGTAAGACCAATAGAGGTCAATGATCAAATAACAGAAGGTAAGAGGTTTATGTACAAATGATAAAATAACCCCTAGGGTTTAGAGGATTAATGTATATATTTTATAAAAGGGTTAAACAAGAAAAGTGGATTTTTCTTGCGTAAAAATCACCTACTGACCAATTTAGCACTATTAAGCATAACACTCAATCCAATCATCGGACTAGACTAAACATTTATGAGGGCCTCCTTCACATATAGTTTTATATACAGTTAAAATTTTAGGGTGATCAAAGTTCAGTAAAGTTGTCAAATAATGTCAACAATTAGACTGAAAATAGCATGAAAATCATTAATGGCAATTTTGTAAATATGCTTAACTAGCTGGAAAATTTCAGCAACTCTCTTCTTCATTAAACCATTGTTGGACAAAAAAAATATGAGGAGAAAAGAGAGTCTGGGAGAGAAAGAGAGAGAAAGGCAAGGAGGAACCTAAAAATTGTGTTAGGAAAAGTGTTTTTAGCAAGAAATCAACAAAAAACAAGAGAGAAAAGAAGGAACAAGGGAACTTGGGAGACAAAGAGAAGTTCTAGAGGGAGAAAGTAGACTTTGAATGAGGAAGATGATGAATAGAAAACCAGGGTAATGCAGTGAGCTTTGATTCCTGCTTAATACACTTGGGTAAGTTGTTTTAAAGTGATAATTTCTTGATTTGTTATGTTTTACACATAATTATTTGAAATTCCTAAATTTTGGAAAAGTTAGGGTTTGTGTTAATGTTGGTAGAATATTTTTAGATATTGGTTTTTTATGGTTTATGTTGATATTGTGAAATTAGATAATGGTAAAAAAAAAATTGATGGAGGAGAAAAATTGGGCTAGATGCCCGACCATGGGAGAAGGAAAATTAAATGAATATGGGGTGTGATTATTTCATAAAATTAAGAAAAGGATATAACAAGGAAAAAGAAAAGAGGGAAGGTGGTTATGGCATTGATGATAAAAGGGAATGAGGTTATGTGGTTTTGTTTAGAAATGTCATGAATAATGCATGTTAAGGTTAATATTATTAATAGAAAAGTATACAAAAAAATATATTATAAATGTCATGAATAATGCATGTTAAGGTTAATATTATTAATAGAAAAGTATACAAAAGAAATATTATCCATGTAATAAATAATGCATGATTAAAGGGAATGAGGTTATGTGGTTTTGTTTAGAAATGTCATGAATAATGCATGTTGATATTGTTGACTTACAGGTTGGTACTAATAGGAATGCCTTCCGATAAATGTTAGGAGTAGCATTCGGAGTTGGGACATCGGTGAAAGGAGCTTGAGCATCAGGAACTGCAAGTAGGTATGATTTATAATAGTAAAGGATGAGAAATTTGATAGTGAAAACAAGATTAAACATGATGGTTGGTGTCATGAGTGTTGCCGGGGAAAAAATTATATAAGGTTATTGTGCTTGTTATCCTAATTTCTAAGGACAACTCAGATTGATATAAAGAGACGACCACATGAGTGGGGGCAAGGAAAGTTAGCTGGCCATTTGAAGAGCAAAGAGGAAAAGGGGGAAATTGTGGTTTTCCTTAATGAATTTATTATAATAGGTTGTTTTTTTTTATATGAATGTGTGTGTGAATTGAATGAAATTAACATGAAAGGAATGAGGGAACTCTTGGTTCCTTAAGGCCATGCTTTCAGTCAATTATGCATCAAAGGGGGAGGATGTTTAATTTGACATATTTAGCTTGATGATATGTGTTTAATTGTGTCAAAATGAGGAAAATTGCATGTTGAAATGTTAAGGATTGTGTTTAGAAGAATATTGTTCGGAAAGTTCGTAAAATCAATAAAAATGTTCTATTTTGATGTTAAGAGGGAAGATTGAAATAAATAGGATAAATTGGATCTTAAAAAGATATTTTTAACACTCTTATATGGTATGTGATATGGCTAGGGGTTGAGATAAAAGAGAAAAAGTTGAATTGTGGATGTTGTGTGTAAATGGAAAGGTTAATGAATCTGGCCAGATTCGTCTCCTGACTTATGAAGAGAATTCAAGTTGGAGGATGAGGGAGTTAGGACCAGGTTCCCCATAGTAATTGTCGTTTTGGATGTTGACTAACTAAGGAAACTGATCTTACTTAATTTGGAGCTATATAACTCCAGTTATGGGTTACCAACCGAGACTGGGTCATGACAGACTCTATAGGACAGTAGGTCTGATTTGTTGATGAATAATTTCGAGTGTCTTGGGGGCAGAAATGGGCTCTCCTCCCTTAATGAGATGTGTAGCCTCATGTCTTATCTTTCCAACGAGACCAACCTTGCTTAAAATAGGGTCCTAAAACTTTGGATATAGTAAAATATTTGAGGAGAGGTCGGAACGCGACCTCTGCTGGCAGATTCGGAAGTCACTAAAGCGACTATTTAGACGTGTTAAAGGTGAAAATTTAGATCCTTTACCTTTGGGGAACATTTGATATTATATTTTAGCTTCTAAAAGAAATGAATCATGTTCAAAATGGAAATTTATAATGATAACTATTGTCGGACAAAAAATGACAATATTAATGGGTGGAATTGGCATGGACTAGCATATATTTAGTGTATGTTAGGATCCCGGGTAAGGGGATCACCATGCATCGATGTCTATAGGGCATGGATTAGAATACATTTAGTGTATGTTAGGATCCCAGGTAAAGGGATCACCATGCATCGACGCCTAAGGGGCATGGACTAGCATACATTTAGTGTATGTTAGGATCCCGGGTAAGGGGATCACCATGTATCGATTAGCATACATTTAGTGTATGTTGGGATTACCATGCATCGACTAGCATACACTTAGTGTATGTTAGGGTCCTAGGTAAGGGAATCACTATGCATCGACGCCTACGGGGTGATGATGATATTAGTGAAATTGGTATTGACAATGAGTTAGGCAGAAATAGTTGTGGTTGATCTTATGGAATTTTGAATGGAAGTTGAAAATGAAAGATGAAATGGTTTTATTAGTTGAATGAGAAAGAGTTCCAATGGAAAGAAAAATGGAGAAGTGAATAGAATATGAATACATGTTTGCATTTTTAAATTGTTGGATATTTATGCTACTATATTTATTGTGATATTCATGTTCAATAATATGTATTTTGTTTTAGGACCATTGCATGCACGACAAGAGTAGATCCTAGCTTTTGTTCACTTTTTGTTATCTAGTTCTAGGGAGTATATCCTTGTATTTTGAAATATTAAAACATTTGTATTTATTCCTCTATAATGATATTTCTTGTTCAATGGATGTTATAAATATTATGATGATGATGATGTTTGTGGGATTAAGACCCAGAATGATTGGGTCGTGATTGAGTTATGAGAAGTGAGATATTAGAAATGTAAATAGGGTATATGTCAATAACTTGGGACCTTCTAGTATAAGGGAGACTCTGCCGAAATTTCGGTGGAAATTTCAGTAGACTTTTATATAAGAATTGTAAAAAAATCAATAAATTAATTACCCATATTTTTACGTACCAAATCGTAGGAAAATAACTATAAATGCATATGAAAGTATGGGGCGATACACCATCCATCATCAACAACACATAAAACTTCTCCCTCAGCATTTCCTCCAGCTCATGACCTAACCTCACCTGCACCCAAACTCCAACCCATACACAAGAAAAACAAACCTTAACCTCCAGAGCCCTCCTCCCCTGGCCAAACCAACTACCCTACATTTACTGCAGCTTTTGCCATTGCAACCTCTCTCTTTGTCAATATCTTCACAACCCCAACATAACCTCTCTCATTAAGCTGCCTTTATCTCCTCACCAACGCTTCTCTGCCCAACTCTCTCATGACTTAGCAACATCATCTCTTTCTCCTAGCAGCAATGTCTTTTTTAGTGTGTCCACGTCCACAACCATTGTGACCCACCTCCACCAGCAATGGCAACACTCTCTCTTCTCGACCATCAAGACAACATCAAGCAATGGTGGCATTGAACCTATAAAGAAGGAGAAAAGATTAATGGAGAGAGAGAGAGGTGAATTTGGAGAAAAGGAAAGAAAAATTAAAACAGACTGTTTGTGGATTTTTCTTGGTTTTGCAGGTGGTGTTGCTCCTTAATGCTGGCATAGGGAGTTAGAAGAGGGGAAGCCATTCCAGATCCACCTATCTCCTGGGCTTACCTACGGCGGCGCGTGAACCCACGCACCGCCAATGGCGGTGGTGTGTGAGACCACGCGCCACCACTGTTCGTGCAACTCATAAGCCTTCCAACATTGTTCTAGAATTCCCAGCAGATTGATTTGTGAATTTTTGCAATTGTTCAAAGTGTTGTTTGGTTTATTTTAAATTTTGGTAATTTGTAAATTGATAATTAGAGGCGTGTGAGTAAAATATAGTAAAAAGAAATCGGTGTGTGTGTTTGTATTCTTTTTATATGTTTTTGAATGTTCAAAACCAAAAGGACAAAAAGAATTAAATGTTTTAATTGCATATAACCAAGTGTCTCAAAAATACAAAGAAAATTCGAAATACATATTTGCATGCATTTTAGGATTTAATAATTAGTATTAAATTCATGAGAATTTAGCCAATATTTCAATAAATCACCATTTGTTTTAATTCATGAGAATTAACGGTTAAAAATCTTGATATAAAGCGTTGGACCTACAAGTGAGGTTGCTATTTGAAATATCAAAGTTAACTAGAAATTTCTCATAGTTTTTCTAAAGTTCATCAATTTTAATTGGGAGTATTTTCACCATAATACACGAATTACAAAGAACTTTTTCCTAAGAATTTATTTGAGTACACGAGTCCATAATAAATTCTTAAACACTGGGTTTATTTAGAAGCGTAAATCTCAAATTCTAAACCACAAATAAACCACTACCTAAAGAACCATCAAAACCCCTAAACCACATCAAACCACAAAGCAGATTACCTCAGTTAGGGTGCGCTAGAGATGTTAATACCTTCTCTAGCCATAATCAGTCTCTTACCCTTGAATCTTTAATAAGACCAAAATACCCAAGTTTCCTAACAACCGTAAACCAAACAACTAGGTGGTGACTCTAAGTGAACGCCCCTGACAGTACTCGTCCATGTGCAATAGAATGAGGACTCCACTAGGGACAATATTATTTTTATAGGATTGGATTAAGCTTTGTGTATTTATTGTGGTTTATCTGTTTTGATGTGTTTAATATTTTGTATTTTGGCTTTTTTATTTTATTTATGTTTTAGCTCATGTGTATATGTTTTGATGCATCATTAGTTTATTTTCGATATATCGTTATAAGATGAGCACATGGAAACTTTAGGTTAGGTGGGGAAGTAACGAAAGCCCTATGACTTTCAGTCAGAATTTAAGTTTGTGAAACCATCCAACTCTTTGTTGAGTGCTTGGACTAGTATTAATTGGTATACGAGTCATCCCACTACCTATTATTAAGCTCTCATATTGCCTTTATGAAGGTGATCACTAGGATAACGAGAGACCTTTTTTAGAGACCAAGTGATAAACCTACTCCATGTCTTATATAAAAGGATTAGAACTAGCTTTTAGGGTGTATGCTCCTTACACATTGTTTTGCATCAAAACAAGCCCTTTTTAAAGCATCTTGAATTCAGGACTTATGGGTGACACAATGGTCGTCACTCAAGAAATTTTTGTTGTGGAGTTTTGGTAAGAATCAAAATTCTTGTTCATTATGCAATCATTACGACCACATGTCACCCCTTGAATGACGAGTTTATCATATAAAAATATGCTCATACATTTGACATGCATGTACCCTTACATGCATATATCCTCAAATAAACTGAAACGTAGGTGCCCCACTTAAGGTCTACTACACGGTGCCCCACTTAAGGTCTACTACACATGACTGAGAGAAAAGATAGAAAATGGAGAAAGGTCTTAGATAAAGGCTCATTATCAAAAGGAAATTGAGACCATCAAAGGTGAAGTAGCTAGACTTTCAAATTTGCTCAAACAAGCATTGAGTTTCAAGAATGGAAAGGGAACGTCTGCACAGGCTCTTGTGGAAGCACCGTCAGCCCACATCCCTCACATATCTTAGAACTTAGAGGCAAACTCAGTAAATGGGAAACATTTTATCCATTATGCCCTTATCTAGCTAACTTAAGCTCATATCGTTGTGGATCTAATAACAAAAAGATGTTCTGATGATAGCTCTACCGGTCCTATTGACCATGATAAATGGGTTGCTATAACAGAAATATAAAGAGCAATTGAAAGAAATAATCTGACTGACCTGTTTTTAGGAGCTGAAGTTTGTTTAGTTAAAAAAAAACTACGGTGCCAAAGGAGTTTAGCATGTCGGACTTCACGATGTATACCAGGCTAGAATGCTCGAACTCTTATCTCTAGTCATACTAAAACAAGATGGCTAAAGTGATCCATAATGATAAAAGACTAATCTATTTCTTTCAAGATAGTCTTACAAGGTCTACATTGAGTTGGTATATAAAACTGAATGGTACAAAAATTAATAAGTGGAAGGATCTGCATATGCCTTCTTGAAGTGGTTAAATTCAATCTGGAAACTACTTCTGACAAATCAGCCTGATGTCCATGGAGAAGGGAAACAAAGAGTCTATGAGGTCATATGCATAAATAATGGCGAGATAAGGCAACAGATGTCCAACCTTCACTAATAGAAATAGAAATAGTGATTTTGTTCGCCAACACCTTCCAATCCTCTTATTATGAGTATTTGATGGGAAGCTCAGCATTTCTATAAAGTCATGAGGATTGCTAAAAGAATTGAACAAGCTATCAAAATGAAAAATTGGAGGTCCGACAATGGATTCCAGAACAATTATGAGAGATGAATCAGAACACGGCTCTCAGGTAGGAAACCTTAGTTATGTGGTTCAGTCAAGTCTTGTTGTAGCATCAACTGCTTAAATACCGTTGTTAAAGATTAGCATACCTCTGTCACTCGAGTTTGTCTACTAGCATCTGTTAGATTTCGGATTTATTGCCTCGACTCCATGAAATCGCATGCAACCACCATTTTCTAGGTGGTATGATCCAGATTAGCGATAAGAATATCATAGTGGGGTCTTTGGCCATTTGATTGAAAATTGCAAAAAAAAAATCAAGTATCAAGTTCAGAATATGGTGAGCAAAAGTCAGGTTGAGTTTGTGAATGATGGTGTCATCAACCATATAGTTACTGGATCTCCATGAGCATAACAAAAGTCGATAAGTGATGACAAGACACAGATGATTGCTAGAGAAGCTGATTAGGGTGTCACATTGCCAACAATTTTGTTATGGAATTTTGCTATTCATCACTTTTATTTTGGGATCACACCTCATGTTTTCAAAAAATATGTCTTTTCCTTGCCTCTTTCTTGTTTCAAAGTTAAGAGATGTATAGCATTTTATTTTGACAAAATATTTTGATCAAATTCTAATATGTAAAATTAAGATTAGTTAATCCTGAAAGATTAAAAATGTTTTGATTACAAAAATAACTCGATGTTTATTAAAATGACATGATAAACAATATGGGGTGACCAAATAAATTTGAGCTCACATCTAAAATTGATCCATACATCATGGAGCTAAGTTTTAGCAGTATGCAAAATGACATTTACTGGATTCAGTAGTTATAGACTCACGAATCATGACTGTTTACAAATCCAAATCATTTCATTGGACGAGATCAAAATTTATCGGCATTAGTTAACCTTGCTTGAAATGAGAAAATGTCATATTTGTTTATTCCCTTCACTATTCTTAAAATATATATTCCTTGCAAATCTCAATTTGAGCCTAATGAAATCTTTCTTTCAAAAAGAAACCTTAACATGGATCACACCCCACACTAGGGGCAAATGAGGATTTTTGGTTGAAAATATGATGACAATTGACAAGATCAAAAGATTGATGTCTTATCCCAAGTGCAGGAGTGTCAAAGTAATAAATAACCCGGCAAGACCGGGGTCAAACCACAGGGAAGTGAACTATATAAATTATAAATAATATATATAATTTAACAAAGAGTTAAAGAGATCTTTGAGATGTGATAATGATGAAAACAGTTGTCAAGGTTAGAGGATCCACTAATGGTATTTGAAGTAAATATAATATAAACTCTTTTTATTACTCAACTAGAAACCACACACAAAGGAGGTTCTAATCGGATGATAAATTGTTAACATGATTACATTAGTTATGTTATTCGAATAATGCTAATACTTGTAAATGTTATCAGGTATTCATGATTTTAATTTATGTTAACAACAAATCAAATTTCTTTTATAGCACAAGTGTCAGTAAAACCATAGGCTATGAAAGGGTCAAGCATTTATTGTACCAAGGGTTATAAAACATAAATCTAGATTAACTATTTAACAAGCAAAGTATTAAGAGTGAATAAGAGAACAAATACAAAACATGTTAGTATCAAACATAAAAGTCCATGTTGAGTTTACAATATACTTATTCTTACACCATTAGTGTAACCTTTCACCTTGACATAATTAACTTAGCTAAACATAATGAAGAAGAAAACATAAATAAACTAGATAAGAACATAGTTATGATGACAAGCATAAACAAGAGAGTAATATAACATGAAAGAAAACTTGAACATTACAAAGAGAGAAAGCAAGAAAATGATCTTAATCTGAAAACCAAGATGCCTAAATGCATTGTAAATGCCTCCTTTTATAGGCCAAAATTCAAAACTATTGATTTGATGACTAATTGTTGAGTGGGTGACCACCTCTTGACTTGGTAACAATCCTTATCTTCTTATCTACAGAAAACATAATTACTAACATCATAATTTGAACAGATAGTCTTTATGCAAGTTCTGGGAAATTATCTCAGCTTTTCAACAAAATAAGAATGAGGTTATTTGGACTTCTATAACTCGAGATATGGGTTGAACACTGAATAGTATCTGGGCTGCACGACAGATTTTGACTTCTCTGTTGTTGCTATAATTTGAACTTGAAAACGGTCCTTTTGAATCTTGGACTCTCATGAAAGTTTTAGGGTTATGTCTTAGCTTTCTATCCATGTAAACCACACCTAAATCCAAGTTCTACAGCTCCAGTTATGATCCAATAACCGAATGGTGTTCCAATTTGAATTCAACCAACACCTTTTTTCTAAGCTTAACCCTCTCTTTGTCTTCTCAATTTCAGTAGTTAAACTCATCAATCAATCTTTTGATTTATATGATAGGCTTGCATTTAAAATGAATATTTACCATAAATTAAATGTATCTTATATTATCAGACTTCTTGTTATAAAACATGCTTTAGTTAGGGAATTTAATGATACTTTAGTGCAATATGTTGATATAAAACCTTAATGAAAATGCACTTTTAAGTACTAATCAACAATGCTAGAATCAATGGTGGAATAGAATGCTAAGAATGGAAGACCAACAATTGAGAAAGGGCTAAAAGTGAAAAAGAAAGCTAGAAAAATTTAAGGAAAGCTATGTGAAAGCCATAAAATTGGAAATCACCCACACTTTAAAGCAAGTCAAGGTTGAAGGTAGAAAAATTCCTATCAAGTCTGGAAAGAGAAAAGGAGGTTTTTAATTGAGGAAGGGCACAACGAATGCCAAAAGTTAATGCTGAGGGCGAAAGTTAAAAAAAAGATAAAAGAAAAGAAAAGAAAAAAAGATTAAAAAAAAGAGAGATATTAAACCATGAACATGTCTTTTGGTATCTGTGAATGAAGCCTCTCGTATCTTCAAATGTTTAGATTCGGCTATCCATTAATAGTCATATGTCATTCTTTTATAAAGATAGTGAAAAAGAAATAAGGAAATGACGAGAACCTTGGCCTTTCCTTTGAATTGAAATTTAAGCCAAAAGAGTATCATGGAGATAAAAGATGGGCATTGAGTTTTAGTATTCTCTTTAAGTTTGAGATTGACAATGAAAGGAGTGGTATGGTGATACGCCAATGTTTGACCTTGATTGATAACACCAAAAGTTTTGACTGACCAAAAATCTTGTTAAGAGTGAGACATGATTATTGTTTGATTATGATGGAGTTTCTTGTCCAGTTTTAGGAAACAAGATTTATTGATGAAATATATGGCATGTCACTTTCTTCTACAAAGACAACAAGAGAAAGAGAGTTAATGAATAGTTGATGGTGATCCTATCTTTGAAACCCTCAAACACTTTTGAGCCTATGAATTTCATTTTCTTTCATAACCATAAACCATAGCCTACATTATGTGCTTTTAAAAGCTCTTTTTAATCAAGTAAGTGATTTGAACAGATAAATAGTGCTCTCAAAACTTAAAGAGCTTTTCCATAAAAGTTGTGGCTTCATGAACTAAGTTACCGGTTATTATGCATACTGATAAAATAAATGCTCAAAAGAGACAAATTTTCAATGGAACTGTCACACGTGTGCGGCGTCGCGGCGATAAAATCCACTCTCAAATCCTAGATGTTGGTATCCTGGAAAAATGGGGAGACAAGGAATTCTTGTCTTTTATTAGTAGAAAAATAGAATGAGTCGCCACCTAATATTTTGGTCCCTAGGAACCCTAATTGGTCTTAGAGATCGGGTACGGGGACTGGTTGCATAAAGGAAAGATATTAGCACTCCAAATACGCCCTACCTAAGGTAGACTGCATTGTTTTATTGTCTGAAAAAATATCTAAGGTATTGTTGCGGTTTCTAATTGTTGGTTAGTCTAATGGTTTAAGAAAAGTCTACCTCGGTAAGGAGATCTTTATCTTATCGGGCAAAACCTAACCATTCTAACATAAAAAAAAAAAAAATATATATATATATATATATATATATATATATATATATATCGAAAATATGTCTTATGTATAAAGTTGTAATCCCAGATACTAAAAGAAAAAAATAATAATTCTTTTGCATTTTTTAAATATTGGTCTAGTTCTCGTAACTTTAATAAACTAGTTATTAAAGCCAAAATGCATGTTAATACATATTTTTGAATTTTTGTTATATGAAAATATGACATAATTTTTTTTTCTCTGAGATACTTGGCAAATGCGTGAAAATGAAAACATGATTTTTATTTTTTTTTAATTTTTCAATATTTTGATGAAAACTGAGTATTTCAATATCAGATTTATATCTTTACGGTATAAAAATACAAACCAATACTAAGCAAAATTCAGTAGAAAAATACACGGGAAAGTCATAGTTTTTTTTTAAATGATATTTTTTTAGAATTTTTTTTTGAATGGGCCAGACCCAGCCCAAAAAGAAACTGGGTCGAGATCAACCCAATAAAAATGCACACAATCTCATATTGGGCTGGACTCAACCCAGCCGTATGGACCAGGCTGATGATCCAGCCCGGATTGGTTACTCCAGTTAGTGTGGTCACGCAAAATAACAAGGTAATTGACACGACCAAAAGATTAATGTCTTTTTCCAAGTGTAGGAGTGTTAAAGTAATAAATAACCCGGCAAGACCGGGTTCGAACCATAGTGAGGTTAATTGTATAAATTATAAAAAATAATAATACAACAACAATAATAATAATAATAATAATAATAATAATAAAGATGAAGAAGAAGAAGTTGAAGAGAACTTTGAGATGGAAGATTAACGTAAGGATTAAATAACAACTAATGTCAAGGTTAGAGGATCCACTAATGGTATTTCAAACAAGTATAGTATAAACTCTTATTATTCAATCGGAAACCACACACAAGGAGGTTCCAATCAGATTATAAATTGTTAACATGATTATATTAGTTATTTTATTCGAATAATGCTAATACTTGTAAATGTTGTCAGGCATTCATGATTATAACTTATGTTAACAACAAATCAAGTTCCTTTCATAGCTCAGATGTCGGTTATACCATACAGTATGGGCTATGAAAGTGCCAAGTATTTTTTGTACCAAGTGTTATACAACATAAATCTAGATTAACCATTTAACAAGCAAAGTATTAAAAGTGAACAAGATAACAAATATAAAGCATGTTAGTATCCAACATTAAGGTCCATGTTAAGTTTATGTTATACTTATTCTTACACCATTAGTGTACCCTTTTCACATTGACATAATTAACTTAGCTAAACATAATGAAAGAAAGAAACATCAATAAACAAGATAAGAACATAAATGAGAAAGAAGTTAACTAAGTAAAGAAAAGGAAATGAAAGGCATAAACAAGAGATTAATATAAACAAAACTTAAGTATTACAAAAGAGAGAGCAAGAGCATCATCTTGATCTGAACACCAAGATGCCTAAATACATGGCAAATGCCCCCTTTTATAGGCCAAAATTCAAAACTATTGATTTGTTGACTAATTGATGAATGGATGGCCACATCTTGACTTGATGACAATTATTATCTTCTTGTTTGCCAAAAACGTCATTGATAACGTCATAATTTGAACGGACTTCAATCATGAAAGATCTAGGAAATTGTCTCCTCTTTCTAGGGTAAAAATTTGAGATCATTTGGAATTTTAGAACTCGAGATATGGGCTGAACACTGAATAGTATCTGGGCTGCAGGACAGATTCAGACTTCTTCGTTGTTGCTACAATTTGGACTTGAAAACGGCCTTGTTAAATCTTGGGCTCAACATGAAAGTTGTAGGCCTATGTCTTACCTTTACATCCATATAAAGTACACCTAAATATGAGATCTACAGCTCCAGATATGACCCGCTTACCGAATAATATTCCAGTTTCGACTGCACCAACGTCTCTTTTCTAAGTTTGGCCATCTCTCTGTCCTTTCAATTTTAGTACTTCAACTCATCAATCAATTCTTTCATTTATGTGATAGGCCTGCATTTAAGATGAATACTTACCATAAATTAAAGGTATCTTATATTATTAGATATGTTATTATAAAACATGCTTTAGTTAAGGAGTTATTGATACTTCAAGTGCAAAATGATGATATAAAACCTTGATAGAAATGCACTTTTAAGTACTAATCACACCCGCCAATCAGCTTATTACTAGTCCCTAGTAATCAAAGCGTTAAAATAGAAAAACAATTTGCAAATTCCACAAAGCAAGGCATTCATCATTCAACTTCCATTAATCTATCTAGATAAATAAACTCTCATTAAGTTTATATATCTGCTCAATACCTCTTAAACAAGATATTAATAAACCTTTTTTTTATGTGCTCAATGTATGAAAACTTAGATGATGGGGCTTTTATTGGAGGAAAACAATATTATGTTTTAATGTTTAAGGTTAACTTCCTTGTGTTGGGATTATTATCTTCTTCTTCTTCTTCTTCTTTTAATATATATACATATAACTTAAAATACAATGCATCTTTAACCCATGTAAAGAGCTTTCGGTTAATGACTCCCAAACTAGTTGGTCTTAGGGCATTAGGTGTTGAGACACCCCTACGAGCTTAGTAACTCGGGTTGCAGATACTGATACGTAGATAGTGCAATGTTTGATTCCCTTAAGCTTTTCTCCTTAACCCATGTAACAAGTTTTG